>Ga0183095_10475_pt1 | contig 123281 bp, 113 predicted proteins | sample BioMet4_FD_130346 | JGI IMG/M metagenome (GOLD analysis project Ga0183095, IMG submission 130346) | Microbial communities from bioreactor (seeded with sewage sludge) at LBNL, California, USA - Biofuel metagenome 4 (v2) (version 3) | ecosystem: Engineered > Bioreactor > Anaerobic > Unclassified ...
CAGATCCGGTGGCGATAGCTAAGGGGATCCACCTGTTCCCATCTCGAACACAGTAGTTAAGCCCTTACACGCCGAAAGTACTTGGTTGGAAACGGCCTGGGAGGATAGGTAGTTGCCGGTTAAAAAATACACACACCAAATGGTGTGTGTTTTTTTTATCTGTAAATATTACGCCACCCAGGTAACCTGGAATAGGTAGTTGTTTCTTTTTATATATCAGGTTGCCATTTTACCTTATTCTATGTTACAATTAAAAACAGCATAAAATTGAAAGAGGTGAGCAGATGAAGCTTAAATTTACTAAAATGCATGGCTGCGGCAACGATTATGTTTACGTAGATTGCATGCACAATGAACTGCCCCATCCCAATGAAATTTCTCAATATATAAGTCATAGACGTTTTGGTATTGGTAGCGACGGATTAATTTGTATTTGCCCTTCCGACAAGGCAGATTTCCGTATGAGAATGTTCAATGCCGATGCTTCCGAAGGTAAGATGTGTGGTAACGGTACCAGATGTATTGCCAAGTATGTTTATGAGAAGGGACTTACCAATAAAACCACTATTACCCTGGAAACATTAGGTGGTATTAAAATCATTGAAATGGCTCTTAAAGACAATAAAGTTGTTAAGGCAACCGTTGACATGGGCGAGCCAATAACTCAAGCTAAACTTGTTCCTATGACCTGTAAGGCTGATGTTTTTCAGGATATGGTGCTGGATTTAGATGGTAAAACTCAGCTTAAAGGTACAGCCGTGTCTATGGGCAATCCACACTTTGTAACCTTTGTAGATGATGTTGAGCATTACGATATAGAAGGCATTGGCAAGATTGTTGAGCACCATCCGGTTTTTCCGGAGCGTGTTAATGTAGAGTTTGTAGAGATTCTAGGTCCTAATGAGGTGAAATTCCGTGTTTGGGAAAGAGGTAGTGGCGAAACATGGGCTTGTGGTACGGGAGCTTGTGCTCTGGCTTATACCTGCGTTGTACTAGGTAAGGCCGGTAAGCGTGGTCAGTACCTGACAGTACAGGCCAAGGGTGGAACACTGGAAGTAAATTACGAAAAAAATAATCATCTTTTTCTGAGAGGGCCTGCAGCTCTTTCTTTTGAAGGAGAAATAGATATTCCCGAGGAAATTTTAAAATAAAGGAGACTTATAATGGCACTGGTTAATGGTAATTATGGCAAGTTAAAAGACAGCTATTTGTTTTCTCAAATTGCAGCAAAGGTAGCTGAATTTAGTAAAGCTCATCCTGAAAAGAAAATCATAAAAATGGGTATTGGTGATGTAACCTTACCGTTGGCTCCCAGCGTTATCGCTGCTTTAAAAAAGGCAGTAGAAGAGATGGGCGTCAAAGAAACCTTCCGTGGTTATGGTCCGGAACAAGGCTATGATTTTCTGCATCAGGCTTTGGTTAAGTATTATGCTAAGCATGGCGTTACTTTGGACAGCACAGAGATTTTTATTAGTGATGGTGCCAAAAGCGATTGTGGTAATATTACCGATATTTTCTCCGATGACAACATTATTTTAGTACCGGATCCAGTTTATCCCGTATATTTGGATACTAATATTATGCGGGGCCGCAAGATTCTTTTTATGAACGGTACACCGGAAAATGGTTTCTTGCCCATGCCCGATCCTAAGGTAAAGGCAGATGTTATTTATTTATGTTCGCCCAACAATCCTACCGGTGCAGCTTATAGCAAGGCTCAATTAGAAGAATGGGTTGCTTATGCACTAAAAAATGAGGCAGTAATTCTTTATGACGCTGCTTATGAGGCTTTTATTAATAATCCGGCCATTCCCAAGAGCATTTTTGTAGTGCCGGATGCTAAGAAATGTGCTATTGAACTTTGTTCTTTCTCCAAGACAGCCGGCTTTACCGGAACTCGGTGTGGTTACACAGTAGTACCTCATGAACTAAAGAGAAAAGATGCTCAAGGCAAGGAATTTGAACTGAATAAAATGTGGCTTCGTAGACAAACTACTAAATTCAATGGTGTTCCTTATATTGTGCAAAGAGGTGCTGAGGCTGTATTTAGCGATCAGGGACAAAAAGAATGCGGTGCAATGCTGGAATATTATAGAGAAAATGCCAGAATTATCATGGCTGCCTTAGATAAGAAGGGAATTAAGTATTTTGGTGGTGTTTATTCTCCTTATGTATGGATGCAATGCCCTAATAGCATGAAGAGCTGGGAATTCTTTGATTTCCTTCTGGAGAAGCTGGCGGTGGTTGGTACACCGGGAGCAGGCTTTGGCCAAATGGGCGAGGGTTACTTCCGCTTAACAGCTTTTGGCAGTAGAGAAGGAACAATTGAGGCTATGAAAAGATTCGAAGAAGGTTTATAATATATAGTATAAACAAATAAGACAAGGGAAGAGGTCGTAACATGAAAAAATTATTATTGATAGTCACAATCTTAGCAATGAGTATTTCTAGTATTTGTTTTGCCAGTGATGGTTCCAATCTTGATGCAGAACAAAAAATTGCTACTGCTGTATTAAATGTTTATTATAAGAATGGTAATGCTGAAGAAGTAAAACAGTTTTGTTCAGCAGATTTTAGCAAGAACTTTTTAGCAACAACCGGTTTGGAAAAAATTAGGAAAGAATCCAAGGATGCTTTTGGAAGCTTAAAGGGAGCATTCTTTGTTGCTTATGCAAAATTCAATATTGCCGACAAGGATAAAAAAGTTACTCCTGTTAACCAAGTTAGCTTTAGAGGCGTTGGCGATAAGGATACTCCGATAGATTATGTTTTCCTATTTGATGTAAGTGGTAAAAAACCTATCCTTGCTAGCATGAGAGTTAATGTACTTAAGGCTCAACCTAAAGCAAATAGTGAAGAAACGAAATAACTTAACGAGGTAAAATAACATGAAGAAAAAGCTGTTATTTATAGTTTTTCTACTTGTATGTTTTGTTAATACCTGTTTTGCCAGCAACGGTTCCGTGCTAGATGAAGAAGAGAAAATAGCAGACTTTTTCATGGGTGCCGTAAAGGGCAAGGGTGAATATGCTGAGCTTGCTTCTAATTTCACACCGGGATTTGCCAAAGCATTTACAGCAGTTAAATTTAAGGAAACCAAAGAGAAAGTAACGACAACCTTTGGAGATGTAAAGAATGTTAAACTATATTCCCTAGAAAAGCTGGATAAAGCTGATCGTGTGATATATTTAGCTGATGCTACCAAAGTTCCTAATGTTGAATTTTCTTTTGTTTTCTCTAATGCCAGCTCCAAACCACTTTTGGATGCCATAGTCATTAGAGCTGTAGAAGTAAAGAAACAAGCACCTGCTAAGCAAGTTAAGCCGCAAAATTAAGAGATGAGAAACAAAAGGGCGCTAGTACAAAATTATTTGTACTAGCGCCCTTTTTATTTTAACTTTTAATACTATTTAACAGCAACAATCTTTGTTACCACTTCATCCAAAGCTTTTTTAGTAGCTTCTCCTAAGGAAGCAAGTGGATCACCTGCATCATCAGAATCAACTACAGCCGGATCAAGAGGAAGCTTGCCTAAGAAAGGCAGATTTTTCTCTTTTGCCAGGTTTTCGCCACCGCCGGTTTTGAAAAGATTAATGACCTGATGGCAATGAGGGCAAACCAAGCCACTCATATTTTCTATGATGCCGGCAATAGGAACATGGGCAATTTCACAGAAATTAACGGATTTACGAACATCGTCCAAGGCAATCTTTTGAGGTGTGGTTACAATAATGGCTTCTACATCTTTAATGGTTTGAATAACCGTCAATGGTTCGTCGCCGGTACCGGGAGGGCAGTCGATGATGAGATAATCCAGAGCCGGCCATTGGGTATCTGATAAAAATTGACGAATAACGCCGATTTTTACCGGACCACGCCAAACCAAAGCATCATCATTATTGGGAAGCAGCCCTTGAATAGTCATTACTTCCAGGTTGCTGTTATAATGATAAGGAATAATCTTGTTGTCTGCGGTAGCAGTTAAAGGTTTACCGGTAAGTCCTAACAGACCGGCAATACTGGGACCATGGAGATCCACATCCAAAAGACCTACCTTAAAGCCTTTTTGGGCTAAAAGCAGGGCCAAATCTGTGGAAACAGTGCTTTTACCAACGCCACCTTTACCGCTCATTACTACGAATTTATGCTTAACTTGGCTTAAAAAATTAGTTATTGCTAAATCTTGAGGGTCTACTTTATTTTTATTGCTGGCACAATTGGCGCAGTCTTCCTTGTTGCAAGTATCACATTCACTCATTTTTGTCATCCTTTCGGGAGTGGTTTTATCATGCTTTTCAATTATACTTGATATAAAAAATACTTGCAACTGTCTTGGATACTAAAAAAAATTAGTGTATAATAAGTTTATGAAGCAGGAGGGATTATTATGAAATGTAAAAAATTAAGCAGATTATTAGTAGCAGCTATGAGTGTGATGATGTTGTGTGGAGCTATGACGGTAGAAGCTGAACAAGCAACAAACCAAAAAGGTTTGTTGGCAGATGGTGAATTATTTGTTGCGCCCCGAGTAAATGCTACAGCCAAGGTACTTTATGATGGTAAATTAGACAAGGCACAGTGGGCAAGACCACAAGATGCAGGCATTCCTAAGGACTTCGGTTGTGCAGTTTTTATTTATGGTAATGGTTTGCCTCAAACGGTGGCAGCTAATAAGAATAATAGTAAGACCATTAACAAGACTGCAGATATGATAGATGTAGCTAAGTCAAAATATGCAGTAGCAGCTAATGCTAATTCTTTGGTAATTTATGCTACCACAGGACCTAGTGCGGCACAAACAGATCTTGCTATTAGCAAGGTGACCTTATATGGTCGTCTGCTTAACGTAGTAGTGGCTTTGAAGAATGCAGATGCAGTTCCGCCTAATGTAATGAATATGTGGAATCCGGAAAAAACCGTAACTATTCCTTTGAAAAAGTTACCTAAGTTTGGTAATTTAAGAATTAGGTTTGCTGATACCAATGGTGTAGCATTGTCTAATCAAGAAATTTTATTAGCAAGATAATTGTACAAGAAAGTAGGTTTATTGCTTAGGCTCGCACTAAGTAAAAACCTACTTTCTTTATAACTATTTACATAATTTTTTTAGAGGAGTAGTTTATGGACATGGTTTTGCTGAGCATAGTTTCTTTAGCCGTTTTTGCCTCTACGGCTTTTCAGGCAGTAGCAGGTTTTGGCTATGCCATTGTGGCAGCTCCCATTCTAGTGCCGCTGCTTGGTGTTAAGGAAACGGTGGTATTCCTTTTGGTAGGCAGTATTTACATGCGCATTTATATGATGTACAGTGTGCGCCATGATTTTCATTTTGATATGGTAAAGAGAATTTTTGCCGGAGCCATGGTAGGAGCAGTGCCGGGCAGTCTGTTTTTGCGGAATGTGGATGCCAAGGGCTTGGAAATATTATTGGGCATTAGCCTGATTTTAGCCGTAATTTTTCTTTCCTTTAATTTTAGATGGCATACCGGACACCCTCATTGGGAGCAATTTTGCTTTGGTATCATGGGAGGTTTCTTTAATGCTTCTACGGCCATTGGTGGACCGGTGATAGTTCTCTATATGCTTAATGCCCAGGTGCCTAAGGTTGAGATGCGAGCCAATCTAACCTTGTACTTTTTCATTTCCAATTTGTGGAGTATGACCATTTGGTTTTTGATGAGCAATATTACCTGGCATAATTTGGTGGGTTTGCCGATGTGGACCTTGCCGGCTTCTTTCTTAGGCGTTTATGTAGGCAATAAGATTTTTAGGTATGTTAATCAGCATTTGTTTAATCGTATTGCTGTTTTGCTGATTTTGTTCTGTGCTATTAATATGATTATCAAAGCTTTAGGGGAATAATGTGTAATATTGTTAACAGTAAGAGAATTGTTTACATAAAGAGAAAACTTTTTCTTGACTTTGGGTTTTAATGTATATAGAATTTAGCCATTAATAATATTAAAGGCGGTACAACATGGAAGCTCGTCAATTGAATTGGGCAAATGCATATGGTTTCTATTTTAGCCAAAGCTATTATTTTAGCTATGGTTATTTTAGCATGCCAAATTGCACAGTTCCTAATCCGTGATGAGACGTATCAATTTGTAGGGATATTAACATATTCCGGTCAAATAAGTGTTGATGCAGACTCCTTGCGAGTCTGCTTTTTTATTGCCTGAAAATTGGAGGATGGTAGCATGGTTATTGTATTTAAGAAAGGGGCACCTGAAGCAGAAAAGCAAAGAATTAAGCAAATGTTATTGAGGCAAAATTTTCAAATCAATGAAAGTACAGGCGAGAACCTAACGGTTTTTGGCGTCATTGGTGACACCAGTACCATTGATCCCAGACAGATTACGGTAAGTGATGCAGTAGAAAAGGTCTTGCGGGTGCAGGAGCCTTACAAGAGAGCCAATAGGATGTTTCATCCTGAAGACACAGTGGTTGATGTAGGTGGAGTGAAGGTAGGAGGAAAGAAATTGGTAGTTATGGCAGGACCTTGCTCCATTGAAACTGATGCTCAGATGAATGAGGTAGCCGCTTCTGTGAAGGAAAGCGGGGCAGGGATCTTAAGAGGCGGCGCTTTTAAGCCCAGGACTTCACCTTATTCTTTTCAGGGCTTAGCAGAAAAAGGTTTGGATATGTTGGAAAACGCCGGTAAGAATAATAACTTACCCATTGTTACAGAAATTATGTCGGCAGATAAGATTGATGAGTTTGTGGACAAAGTAGATTTGATTCAAGTAGGAGCAAGGAACATGCAAAACTTTGCTCTCTTAAAAGAACTAGGGAAAACCAGAAAGCCAATCTTGTTAAAGCGCGGTATGTCTGCTACTATAGAGGAATGGCTCATGGCGGCAGAATACATTATGTCAGAGGGTAATGAAAATGTTATTTTGTGCGAGCGAGGTATTCGTACCTTCGAAACCTATACTCGCAATACCTTAGACCTAAGCTCTGTTTTGGCAGTCAAGAAAAAGAGCCATTTACCGGTTATTGTTGATCCCAGTCATGCCAGCGGGATGTGGTGGATGGTAGAACCTTTGGCTAAGGCGGCGGTTGCAGTTGGTGCTGATGGTTTAATGATTGAGGTTCATAATGACCCGGAAAATGCCTGGTGCGATGGCGCACAAAGCTTGAAACCCAAAAAGTTTGAACACTTGATGGGGGATTTAAAAAATATTGCTAACATAGTGGGGCGTGAACTTTGATGAAAAAACTGCAGGATACTACTTTTGCTATTGTAGGTTTAGGATTAATTGGTGGTTCTTATGCCAAGGCTTTAAAGAATTTGAAGGTTAAACGCATCATTGGTATGAACCGTAATCCTACGGTAGCCAAGATGGCTAAAGAAGAGGGCTTTATCACGGATATCTGTGATGCAGATGGCAAGCTGCTTAAGGAAGCGGATGTTATCATTAATGCTCTTTATCCTAAGGCTTTTTTAGATTTCGTACAAGTGCAAGTCAAGAATTTTAAACAGGATGTTCTTTTAACTGATGTAATGGGTATTAAGGCAGACTTTCCGGAACGTGTAGACAGCATGCTGGGACCGGATATGGATTTTGTTTCCGGTCATCCCATGGCAGGCAGGGAGGGCAAGGGCTACGGGCAAAGTGCTGCAGAGATCTTCAATAATTCCAACTACATTGTTATCAAAAGGGCAGGCAATAAGCCTGAAAATGTAGCTTTTCTGAAGGATATGGCTATGGACTTTGGTTGTAAGAGAGTAGTGGAACTTACTACCAAGGAGCATGATGCCATCATTGCTTATACCAGCAATTTACCGCATATTATGGCAGTTGCTTTGGTTAATAGTGATTCCATGCACGCCAATACCAAGTATTTCATTGCCGGTAGTTTCCGGGATGCTACCAGGGTAGCAGATATTAATGCTGAACTTTGGAAGGACCTTTTCTTATTTAACAAAGCTAATGTGCGGGCTGAAATAGCCAAGCTGCAGGTGCAGTTAAATAAATGGGACAAAGCTCTGGCTGATAATGACGAACAGACCTTGGTTACTATGATGAAGGAAGCCAAGAGCAAGAGAGAGGATTTATTTAATGCCAAAAATTTCCGTTGAGCTAGGTGCAAACACCTACGATATTACAATAGAAAAAGGTTTGAGACACAGCCTGGCTCAGCAGCTGAGGCAAATGACCAAGGCCACTAAGGTTGCTATCATCACTGACACCAGGGTAGCTAGATTACATGGTGCTGAGCTGACGGACCAATTAACTAGAAAAGGTTTCGAAGTGGTAACCATTGCCATTGAGGCAGGAGAAGCCAGTAAAAATCTTGCTACGTTAGCAGAGGTTTATGGCCGGCTGGCTAAAAAGGGCTTAACCCGACAGGACTTAATTATCACCCTGGGTGGTGGTGTGGTTGGCGATTTAGGTGGTTTTGCTGCAGCGACTTTTTTGCGAGGAATTGCTTTTGTACAGGTGCCTACAACTCTTTTGGCTCAGATAGATAGCAGTGTAGGCGGCAAGGTAGCAGTGAATTTGCCCACCGGCAAAAATCTGGCAGGCAGCTTCTACCAGCCCAAAGCCGTGTTCATAGATCCTGATTATTTGACAACCTTACCTAAGAAATATTTGCATGAGGGTATGGCTGAGGTTATAAAGACAGCAGCTATTGGTGACAGCAAATTATTTGCGGACTTAGAAAGCTACACTACTGATGAAGAACTACTGGCTAATATAGAGCAGGTAATAGAACGCTGTTGTCGTTTTAAGGCTAAGGTAGTGGCTAAGGATGAGCATGACACAGGACAACGGATGCTGCTTAATTTTGGACACACTGTTGGTCATGCTGTTGAGCAGAATTTTGGCTATGGCAAATTTAATCATGGCAAAGCAGTAGCTATTGGCATGATGCGAATTACCAAAAATACTGAGAGGCTGGCAATTACAGCAGAGGGCACAACAGATAGACTGGGACGACTGCTTAAGCAGTATAGACTTTCTACCAGGGTAAATCTGGAGCTTAGAAAAATTATGGAAGTAGTTACTAGAGATAAGAAAAAGAGAGGCAAGGAGTTGACCATCGTGGTCCTTAAGACCATCGGAGAGGGCCAGCTTCTGCAGATAGAATTTAATGATTTACCAAAATATATAAAATAAGACCTGTCGTGATGTTAAGGACAAAGGCTTAGCAAGTAAGAATAAATTAAATGTTTTTGAGTGAGGTTGCAATGACGACATTATGTTTAACACCTTCTAACTTAACAGGAACAGTAGAGATACCATCCTCTAAAAGCATGGGCCATAGAGAGCTGATTTGTGCAGCCTTGGCTAAGGGCCAAAGCAGGATAAGCAATGTGAGCTTGTCCAAGGATATCCTAGCTACAGTGCAAGGCCTTAAGGCTTTAGGTGCTCACCTAAGGCAGGAGCCCTTGCAAGAAGACAGAGCAACCTTTCTGGTGGAAGGTACAGGGCTTAAGGTAGTAAACCCTCGCATAGATTGCGGTGAGTCAGGATCAACCTTACGGTTCCTCTTGCCATTGGCAGCCAGCTGCCGACAACCGGTTACTTTTTTAGGCGGTGGCAAGTTGCCTATGCGACCGTTGGATCCCTACTTTAAAATATTTCAGGAGCAGGGAATAGCTTTTACCAAAGGGGTACAAGCTAATTTGCCTTTAACTGTGCAGGGATCCTTGCAGCCTGGTAAGTTTACGGTTCCCGGTAATGTAAGCAGCCAGTTTATCAGCGGTTTACTTTTTGCCTTGCCCTTACTACAATGCGATTCAACTTTAGAAATTACGGAAACATTGGAATCTAAGAGTTATGTAACCATGACTTTAGCAGCGCTGCAAAAATATGGTATTAAGATTCAAAAGGAAAGCGAAAAGCTTTATCGCATTGCAGGCAGGCAAGAGTATCAGGCTAGAACTTCTCCGGTGGAAGGAGATTTCTCCCAAGCAGCCTTTTGGCTGGTGGCCGGCACCTTAAGCGGTCCCTTGGTTTTGCAAGGAATGGAACAGGCTTCCTTGCAGGGAGATAAAGCAATATTGACAATACTAAAAAACATGGGTGGCAGGTTTACTTTTACCAATACAGAGCTTAACGTGGCAAAAGCCCTGACCCATGGCCTTAAGATAGATGCAACAGATTGTCCTGATCTAGTACCGGTGCTGACCGTGCTGGCAGCTGTAAGTCAGGGACATACAGAAATAATTAATGCAGGCAGGCTTCGCCTGAAGGAATGTGATCGCTTGGCGGCTATTAGCACAGAGCTAAAGAAGCTGGGGGCACTTATTACAGAACGACAAGATGGCCTGAGCATTGACGGCGTAGAAAGCTTGACCGGCGGCAAGGTAACAAGCTGGCATGATCATCGGATAGCCATGAGCTTAGCCATAGCCAGTATTAAATGTAAGCAACCCTTGCTTATTGAAGATACAGAATGTGTGGAAAAATCTTATCCCACGTTCTGGCAAGATTTTGCTAAGGTGGGAGGACATTATGAGTAGTGTCTTAGGTGAAAAAATTAAAATAACAATTTTTGGTGAGTCTCATGGACCGGCCATCGGGTTAGTGATAGATGGTTTGCCGGCAGGCCTAAAGCTTGATGAGGACTTTATCAAAAAAGAAATGGCTAGACGAGCACCGGGTCAAAACAAGCTAAGTAGTGCCAGACAGGAAAAGGATCAGTATATTATTGAAAGTGGTGTATTTGAGGGGAAAACAACAGGCATGGCCTTATGTGCACTTATTCCTAATACTGATGCTCATTCCAAAGACTACAGCCTGCTCAAGCAGGTGATGCGGCCGGGCCACGGAGATTATCCGGGCTTTGTTAAATATCAGGGCTTTAATGATTACAGAGGCGGCGGTGCTTTTTCCGGCAGACTTACTGCTCCCTTAGTTTTCTTAGGAGCCATTGCCAAACAAATTTTAGCTAAAGAAAAAATTTACGTCGGTGCTCATGTTGCTTCTGTAGGTGTAGTTACGGATACACCGTTTAATCCTTTGGGAGAAAAGAAAGAGTTGTTTACCAAGCTAAGCACCTTAAGCTTACCTACCATAGATGAACAGGCAGGGCAAGGCATGGCTACACTAATCAAGACGGCCCAGGAAGTGAAGGATTCAGTAGGCGGCATTATTGAATGCATGGCCATAGGCTTACCGGTAGGCTTGGGAGAACCTTACTTTGATTCAGTAGAAAGTAGATTGGCACATGCTTTGTTTTCCGTACCGGCTGTAAAAGCCTTAGAGTTTGGACAAGGCTTTCGCTTAAGCGTTTTGGCGGGCAGTGCTGCTAATGATGCCTTGCAGATTAAGCAAGGCAAGGTTTGCGCCTTAACCAATAATAACGGTGGCGTGCAAGGTGGTATCAGCAATGGGATGCCCTTAGTCTTTAAGGTAGGTATTAAACCAACACCATCTATTGGTCTACCGCAAAAAACTATTAATGTTGTGAAGAAAACCAATACGGTTTTAGAAATTAAAGGCAGACATGATCCTTGCATCGTACCAAGAGCAGTGGTAGTTATTGAAGCTGTTACGGCTTGGACGATTTTAGATTTATATTATATGGCAAAGAGGGCTTAACCAATGGAAAAGATAGATTTACAAAAAATAAGCCAAGAACTTACGGCTCTTACAGAGAAGATAGGACAACTGCAGAAAGAGCAAACGGCTCTTGTGAATAACCTTACTGCCTACAAAAAGGCCAACAAGCTTTCTGACGGTACCTTAACCCAGACAACAAAGGCTGAGACTTCTCAAGAAGTAATACCGGTTGGTTTCCAAGGTGTGGAAGGCGCCTATGGTCATGTAGCTGTTCTGAACTACTTTCGGGGCAGAAACATAAAAACCACTCACTATCCCATGTTTGAGGATGTGGTGAAGGCCGTGGTGGATAAGAAAGTCAAATACGGAGTTATTCCCATAGAGAATTCTTCTACCGGTGGTATTACAGAAGCATACGATTTAATCAGACGCTATGGCTGCTTTATCGTAGGAGAGCAGCTGGTTAAAGTAGAGCATTGTTTACTGGCTTGGCCGGGAACTAAGGTGGAGGATATTAAAGAAGTCTATTCTCATCCCCAGGGTTTTGCCCAGTGCCGTTCCTATTTTAGACAACATCCTAAGATGGAGCTGCTGAATTATTTTAATACAGCCAAGTCAGCGGAATTAGTCAGCCGGAAGAAAACAAAATTCATGGCAGCGGTAGCAGGTGCCCAGGCTGCTGAATTGTACGGGTTGGAAATCCTAGCTCGGGGTATTAACGACAACAATAATAATTACACCAGATTTTTTGCCATAGCAGCGGAACCGGAACCTAGTCCTCAAGCTAATAAGATAACCTTAGTGCTTACCTTAAAACACGAGCCCGGTTCCTTATACAACGCTTTAGGAAGGTTTGCAGCCAATGGCATTAACATGCTGAACATTGAATCAAGGCCGTTGGAGGGTAAGTCCTGGGAATACTTTTTCCACATAGATATTTCCGGTAATTTGATAGACGCTAATGTGCAAAAGGCTTTAAATGAGATTGAAGTAGATGGTTCCTGCCGGGTGTTGGGGAACTACGTAGCTGCACAAAGCTAAATAATTAGAAGCATAATAAAGGAGCATGGTAGCAATGAAGAATGGATTAATTGGAGAAAAGTTAGGACATAGTCTTTCACCGCAAATACATCAAATTATTTTTAAGGAATTAGGAGTACACAATTCTTATGAGCTGATAGAGTTACCACCTGAAGAGGTATTACCTTTCCTGGCTACAGCCGGTAAGGAATACTCCGGACTTAATGTAACCATTCCTTATAAAGTAGCGGTTACGGAAGGACTTAAGGAAACTAGTAGGGAAGCCACTTCCATTGGAGCTGTCAACACTATTCAATTTAAGAATAATGCCGGCTTTGGTTTCAATACGGATTATTTTGGCTTCGGTAGAATGTTAGATCACAATCAGATTAGCTTAAAAGGTAAAAGGGTTGTGATGTTAGGTAACGGCGGTGCAGCTAAAGCAGTGCTGCAAGCTATCATTGACCGCCAGGCTAGAGAAATTATCGTGGTAGCCAGAAATGTACAGCTGGCAAAAGAGAAGCTTCATAATTTTGTAGTGCGTACCAAGAATTTACGCTTTGTGGATTACCAGACTTTTAATAATAGGCCACAAGGTGATGTGATGATTAACACTACGCCTGTAGGCATGTTCCCCAAGGTTGATGCAGCAGCTGTGCCGGAAGAAGTAATGCAGGGCTACGAAGCTGCCGTGGATATTGTTTACAATCCGCTGGAAACAAAATTCTTGGCTCAAGCTAAAGCAGCAGGCTGCAAAACCTGTAATGGTATTTATATGTTGGTAGCTCAAGCCGTGGCGGCAGAAGAAATTTGGCTGGACAGAAAGCTGCCTGATACTTTAATAGAAAAGGTAGAAACAGAACTGCGAGAGGAGGTAATCTCATGAGAAATTTAGTACTTATTGGCATGCCTAGTGCCGGCAAAACCACTATTGGCAAGCAGTTGGCAGAAAGCTTGCAGCTGCCGTTTTACGATATGGACGATGTAATTGTAGAAATGACAGGACATACCATTAAAGAATTATTTGCCGTCAGTGAAGATTACTTCCGTCAAAAGGAAACAGAAGTAGCTAGGGTTCTTGCTCAAAAAGAAGGCGTAGTTATTGCCTGTGGCGGCGGAGTCATTAAGAGAGAAGAAAATATTCGTGTCCTTAGTTCTACAGGTACGATTTTCTTCTTAAACAGAGATCCGGAAGCTATCATTAAAGATGTGGATATTTCTACCAGACCGCTTTTAGCAGCAGGCAGGCAAAGAATTTGGACGCTTTATGCTGAGAGATTTGATTCTTATGTTAAATCTGCTGACCATATCTGTGATGTAGAAGAACCTTTTATCAATACAGTTCCTAAAATTACCAGGTTAATCAAAAATGCTTAGAAAAGAAAAGCCTGAAACGAAAAATTCGTTTCAGGCTTTTTACATGTAAAATATTAATTTTGTTTAGGCTCAGGCTGTGAAGCTGCAGGAGTTTTTTCAATATAGACGCTGGTGCTGGGAAAGGCAGCAGAGGTGCCAACCTCTTCCATGATGTGCAAGAGGGCAAGATTAATTTTTTCCTTACTCTTGCAGTAGGTGTCAAAATCTGTAGTATGACAATAGCAGACAATCCTTACATCTAAGCTACTGGCATTTAAGTTGTCGAAGTTCACGGCAATATCTTCTTTGTAAACATCAGGATCATTTACCAGAAAGTCCTTGATTTTTGCTACAAGTTCTTCCATTTGCGTACCGGTGGTGCTATAAGTTACACCTAATGTAATGGCTAGACGATATTTGCCTCTGCGACTGTAGTTAATGATGGGTGTAGTACTGAGCAGGCTATTGGGAATGTACACTAAGGCCTGAGGAAAGGTTCTGATGTTGGTACTACGGAAGGAAATGGACTCAACCGTTCCTTCTATGTTGTTGCACGCAATCCAGTCACCTACGGTAAAAGGCTTATCGACGAGAATAACGATGCCGGCAAAAATGTTGGAAAGAGAATCCTTGGCAGCCAGGGAAAAAGCTAAACCACCAATAGATAAGCCGGCGATAAAACCGCTGATGTCAAAGCCCCACACGCTAACCACAGAAGCAAAGCACAGGCAAATAACTAGAGCATGAAAGGCAGTAGCAAAACTGGCGCTTATGGTTTCATCAATTTGCCAGGAATATTTGTTGGTCAGTAAGGAAATTAGCAGGTTAGTACCGGTACAGAGATTGTAAGCAATCCAATAGCAGCAGATAATCATTAAGGAATGAAAAAGGTGGGCAACAAAAGGCTGGGCCACGATGGCTGCTTTGGGAGAAGCGGAGATTGCCAAAAAGGCACCACCTAAGATAATCATGACTCTGGCAGGGTGGTCAAAAGCTTTAGACAAATCTATATCAGCATCAACCGGTAACTTATGTCCCAGAAAACGTAGTAATGTTATGAAGATAAAATGGAATAAACCGCAAAAAACTATGAATGAAACAAAAATGCCCAAGGGTACTAACCAAGGCTCTATAACTCTTTCGACTTCCATAACCTAATCCTCCTTTGTTTCATAGGTAAATTTTAACATCTAGGCGGCAAAGGTGCAAGGAAACAAGGAAAAATAGTGCTAAATATGGTATAATCAAAAACAGGGGATTTGGCAAAAATTGTCCCTAAAAATAGCTAATTTTTCAAAAGGTAAGCCTATGAATGTGCTTTGTTTTCAAACCGTGGAGGAAATGACCACGGCAGAGATACTGGAACGCCTAAATATCCATAAAAGCTTTAAAATTCAATCTGGTACTACCCTAAGAGCTAAGGACAAGCTTTCTTTAGGGAAAACCAGAGTAAGAACTTTGCGCCAGTGTACCGAGCAGGAGCTGATTTATAAAAAGAATGGCAAAATTAAGCTCCAATTAGAAACAGGTGTCTATATAGTAGGCGATAGTGTTTATAATCAACGTGATTTATATCTATATTATGAAAACCAGGCAGCGGAAGAAGTAAAGAAGCTCCTTGCCGAATTGCTGACTGCTTTGCCTTTGGTTTTGACAGAGCCGGATTTAAAGCTACGGGTGCAACAGCAACAAGGTTGTTTTTATCCGGAAGATACCGCTCTTTATAAAGCAGGTAATTTGTGGGGACCAATCTGGGAACATCTGGGCTGGCTGATTTATGCCGTGAATGGAGCTTGGAGCAGATATCTGAGCAATCCCTTGGATAGAAGGCTGCTAAGACAGCTAAGGGTAAGGCTAAGATGGCTGAGGGCAGTCCTTTCTTTCTTTAGGCCTGTTTTTAAAATAAGCGATTGTAAATCCTGGCAGCAAAAACTGCGTGCCTCCGGTCTGGATTTAGGTAGTATTAGAGAGCTGGATGTAATGCTGCTTAGTCTGGAGAAGCTGCAACAAGCCACTGAAGAAGGGCAGGCTGTGCCGGATAAGCTACATAAATATTTTACTAAACGTAGAAAGCTTAAGCTGGTCAAGGTGAAGAAAAGCAATACACTGCCCCATAGGACGTTTGAATTAGTTTCTTTGGTAATTTGGCTGCAAGGTCAACCCTTGTCCCCTAATTATGTGCAAGCAGATTTTAACAAGGTGGTAATTAAGAGACTGAAGAAGTGGGGAAATACGCTTCTTCCCAGTACTAAAAATACAGAAGTACTTAAGGATATGAAGAAAGCCCATGGCTTGAGAATCAGAATCAAGAAAATGCGCTATGTACTTTTAAGCATGACGGAGTTTGGTCATGGCAATGAAAAGCTACTACGCATTTTAAAAAAGCTACAGGACATGCTGGGTATTATGCATGATGATTATGTTAATGGTCAGCTAGTCAGGAAATTACAAATTAACGGTGGCAAAGCTCAGCGTGAAGAGGTACTGCTTTTTTCAGGCTGGGAAAGTGCCAAGGTAGAATCCTCCCTGTCCCAGTTGGAAGAGTTATGGCAGGAATTCGGGGAAGAATTAGAAGTATGGAAGAAACGTTTAGACAAATAAAACTACAGAGGAGTGGGGAAAATGTCAATGAAGAGTGATGCAGATTTTATCATGCAGGAAGCTCTGAAGGCAGTACTGCCGGATCAAGCGGTGGCCAGGGCTTTGGAGAAAAAGCAATTTGGCTCAGGAAAAATCATTCTGGTGTCCATTGGTAAAGCCGGTTGGCAAATGGCTAAAACAGCAGTAGATATTCTGGGCTCTAAGCTTAGCAAAGGTATTGTTGTTACCAAATACGAACATAGCAAAGGGGATTTGCCCGGTGTGGAAATCTGGGAAGCAGGACATCCTGTTCCTGATGACAACTCCTTCAAGGCTACTGCCAGGGCCATAGAGCTGGTAAAGGGCCTTACCGCCGAAGACACAGTAGTTTTCCTAATTAGTGGTGGTGGTTCTGCTTTGTTTGAAAAACCTTTGATTCCTGAAAAGGAATTGCAACAGCTTACTCATGACCTTTTAGCCAGCGGTGCCGACATTGTGGAAATGAACACCATTAGAAAGAGAGTATCTGCCGTAAAAGGTGGCAAATTTGCTAAGCTTTGTGCTCCGGCTAAAGTGTATGCAGTAGTACTGTCTGATATCATTGGTGATCCTTTGGACATGATTGCTTCCGGGCCTGCTTATCCTGATAGCTCCACAGCAGCAGAGGCTGAAGCTATTGTGGCTAAATATAATTTAAAATTATCAGCTCAGGCGCAAGCTTTGCTAAAAGAAGAAACTCCTAAAAGCTTGGACAATGTTACTACAATAATTACCGGTAGTGTGAGAGAGTTGTGCAAGGCAGGTGCTGCAGCTGCTCAAGAGAAAGGCTATAAACCAATCGTCTTAACAGATAGCTTAACCTGCGAAGCTAAGGATGCCGGTAGTTTCTTAGGTTCCATAGCTGCTTACTACAGCAAGGGAACAGAAACCGTAGCTTTCTTAGCCGGCGGCGAAACCATTGTTAAGCTAATTGGTAAGGGCAAGGGTGGACGCAATCAGGAAATGGCCATTGCCGCAGCTAAAAAAATTGCCGGACTGGAAAATGTAGCAGTATTCTCCTTCGGCAGCGATGGTACAGATGGACCTACTGATGCAGCAGGTGGCTATGTAGATGGTACTACTGAAAAAATCTTGGCTGAAAAGGGCATAAAGATAGATGCTGTTTTGGCGGATAATAATGCTTATGAAGCCTTAAAGGCTTCTGGTGGGCTATTGATCACAGGCGCTACCGGTACTAATGTTAATGATTTGTCCATGGTATTAATAAAGAAATAAATGCTATAGCTTTTTGGCATAGCCGATATATATTTTTGCTATTAGTTTAGTGCAGAAAAAAGTGCTAGAATAATCATGTGTTTGTAAGTGCTTTTTCTGTTAGAACAATAAAGCGAAGAAAAGAGGATGAACAATGGAAATTAAATCTGATATTCAAATTGCTCAAGAGGCCACTCCGGAACTTATTACTAAAATTGCTAAATCTTGCGGTATTGGCGAGGACTATATTGAACAATATGGCAAGTATAAAGCAAAACTTGATCTAAAGTTATTGAAAGACATTAACAAACCGGATGGCAAGCTGGTGTTGGTTACGGCCATTACTCCTACTCCTGCCGGAGAAGGCAAGACCACCACAACTGTTGGCTTGGCAGATGGTATGCGTAAGATTGGCAAGAACGGTGTAGTGGCATTGCGTGAACCATCCCTGGGACCTGTCTTTGGTGTAAAGGGCGGCGCTGCAGGCGGCGGCTATGCCCAAGTAATTCCTATGGAAGATATTAACTTGCATTTTACCGGTGACTTCCATGCTATCGGTGCTGCTAACAATTTGTTGGCTGCTATGCTGGATAACCATATTCACCAAGGCAATAGTCTGCACATTGATACCAGAAAGATTACCTGGAAACGTGCTGTAGATATGAACGACCGTCAACTGCGTAATATCGTAGATGGTCTGGGTGGCAAGCCTAATGGTACTCCCAGAGAAGATGGCTTTGATATTACCGTTGCTTCTGAAATCATGGCAGTGTTCTGCCTGGCTACTGACATAAAGGATTTAAAGGCAAGATTAAGCCGTATCATTGTTGGTTATACCTATGATGACAAACCGGTTACAGCAGGAGAACTCAAAGCTGCCGGTGCTATGACAGCACTGCTTAAGGATGCCATTAAACCTAACCTGGTACAAACTCTGGAACACACACCTGCTTTTATTCACGGCGGACCATTTGCTAACATAGCTCATGGTTGCAACTCCATAATGGCAACAAGACTTGCTTTAAAGATGGGCGATTATGCCATTACGGAAGCAGGATTCGGTGCTGACCTGGGTGCAGAGAAATTCTTGGATATTAAATGCCGTATGGCAGGACTGAAACCTTCTGCTGTAGTCATGGTTGCTACTGTCCGCGCTCTTAAGCATCACGGCGGAGTTGCTAAAGCAGATTTGAACAAAGAGAATTTGGCAGCACTGGAAAAAGGTTTGCCTAATTTGCTGCAACATGTAGAAAATATTACCAAGGTATATAAGCTGCCTTGTGTTGTTGCTATCAATGCTTTCCCCACTGACACCAAAGCAGAGCTTGACATGGTAGAAGAAAAATGTAAAGAGCTGGGCGTTAATGTAGCACTTAGCGAAGTATGGGCTAAGGGTGGCGAGGGCGGTATTGCTCTTGCCAAGGAAGTCGTACGTCTGTGCGAATTGCCTAATGACTTTACTTATTCCTATGATTTAGATAAGACCATTGAAGAAAAATTAAATGATATTTGCACCAAGGTTTATCATGCTGATGGCGTGAAGCTGTTACCGAAGGCTAGAAAGCAAATGGAACAATTAACAGCACTGGGCTTTGGCAATATGCCTATCTGCATGGCCAAGACACAGTACAGCTTCTCTGATAACCCTGCTTTATTGGGAGCACCTAAAGGCTTTACCGTAACGGTACGTAACCTGAAGGTCAGTGCAGGAGCAGGCTTTATTGTTGCTCTAACCGGCGATATCATGACCATGCCCGGACTTCCCAAGGTACCGGCTGCTGAGAAAATTGATGTAGATGAAGATGGTAAGATTACAGGCTTGTTCTAAAGTTTAGCGTAAAATAAAAATCTGCTTGCGAAATTTTCGCAAGCAGATTTTTTTTGTGCTTGTGGGAAAGACGGAGTGGGACAGCGGACGCGTCCCTTTGTCCCACTCCGTCTATTCAAATTGTTGTTTGCTTAAGGGAGGACAGGGTATATCGCTTCTGATAAGTCGGATAAATAAACGCATGCAGGTAGGCAGATAAGCGGAATTATCATAAATCATGGCTAAGGGACTGGTAAGATTAAGACCGGGAATTTTTTTGGCACAAACATTATTTCGAGCTCCCAGAGTATCCAGAAGAGTGATGGGCAGGCAGGCTGCAACTAAACCGCTGCTGACCAGCTGCATGATGCTGGGTGTGTCATTGCACTCAAAAGCAATGTTTAAGGCAATCTTTTTTTTGCGACATTCATCCAGAAAAAGCTCGCTATATTTCCAAATGTCGTCAGGACGTAAAGTACAAATCGGTAATTTCTTTAAATCGCTGTACTTAATGGTGGCGTGGTGCGGATCAGGATCCAGAGACTTGTGCAGTAGCAGGCGTAGTGGATCATTGGCAACAGTGAGCTCAGAAAAATGAGAAGCAGAGCTGATAAAATTGCGCAGAAAAATGGCACTCAACTGTCCTGTTTCTAATTTCTGCAACAAAACATCAGGAGTATCTGTCTGAATACGAACCTGTACTTCCGGATATTTGTGTTTAAAAACATTAATTTTTTTTATCAAAAAGGGCAGTCCGGAATAAATGGAGCCAAGCTTTAGAGTGCCTCTAAAACTAGCAGCCTGGTCCTTAACATTGTTGGCAATGGCATCAAGGTTAGCAAAAAGATCTTTGGTTTGCCGGTAGAGAATCAGACCGGGATCTGTTAATTCCAAGCCTCTGCTTTTGCGAATAAATAATTGTACACCTAGTTCTTTTTCCAGCAGCATTATTTGCCTGCTAATGGGTGGCTGAGAAACAAACAGCTTGTTAGCTGCAGCGGAAATGTTCAGTGTTTCTGCCACGGTAGTGAAATACAATAACTGTTTGAAGAGCATGGGAACCTCCTGTTAGCTATACCTATTTTGTATATATACAATGCAAAAGTGATATTAGTATTATACCTGTTCCTATACTACAATGTAAATGCAAAAGACATAGCACAGACAAGATGAGGAAAGTAAAGGAGGAACAGTTCATGCAACAAAACAACGTAGATCAAGCCATGACCATTAAATTGGACTACGAACTTCCTGCCTATCCATCCTTTCAGGAGGGGATACGCAGAGCTCCTAAGAGGGAGGGACAGCTAAGCCAAGCAGAGAAAGCACTGGCCATTAAAAATGCCCTGCGTTATATCCATCCGGATCATCATGGTCAGATGGCTTTGGAATTTGCCAGGGAACTAGAAGCAACGGGACGTATTTATGGCTACAGATTTAGGCCGCAAGGGCAATTAAAGGGGTTGCCAATTTCCAACTATCAAGGCAATTGTTTAGCCGGTAAGGCCATGCAGGTAATGATTGATAACAATCTGGATTTTGAGATAGCGCTTTATCCCTACGAATTAGTTACCTATGGGGAAACAGGACAGGTTTGCCAAAACTGGATGCAGTATAGGCTCATCAAAAAATATCTGGAGGCTATGACAGATGAACAGACATTGGTAATGATGAGCGGACATCCTTTGGGATTGTTTCGTTCTCATAAAATGTCCCCACGGGTGATTACTACCAACGCTTTAATGGTGGGCATGTTTGATACCAATGACAGTTTCAATAGGGCGGCAGCATTGGGAGTGGCCAATTACGGCCAAATGACAGCAGGCGGTTGGATGTATATCGGACCACAGGGTATAGTGCATGGTACTTTTAACACCTTGCTTAATGCCGGCAGACTGAAGCTGGGCATTCCCAGAGATAAGGACTTAACAGGCAAGCTTTTTGTTTCTTCAGGGCTGGGCGGTATGAGCGGAGCTCAGGGCAAGGCTGCCATTATTGCAGGAGCGGTAGCTATTATTGCTGAAGTGGATGGTTCCAGGATACAAACTCGCTACGAACAAGGCTGGGTAAGCGAGGTAGTTAGCACTTGTCAGGAGGCAATAAGACTAGCCAGAAAAAAGCTAGCTGCCCAGCTACCCTATGCCATCGCATATCATGGCAACATAGTTGACCTGCTGGAATATATCATTAGTCACAATATTCAGGTGGACTTACTTTCTGATCAAACTTCTTGTCATGTTCCTTGTGATGGGGGCTATTGCCCTCAAGGACTTAGCTTTGAGGAAAGAACTACCATGCTGGAGCAGGAACCCAATAAATTTAAAACTTTGGTTGATGAAACCTTGCACATACATTACGACTGTATTTGTAAATTGCATGAGAAGGGAACCTATTTCTTTGATTATGGCAATAGCTTCTTAAAAGCTGTTTATGATAGCGGTGTCAAAAGCATTTGTAAAAATGGCGAAAATGATTTAGATGGTTTTATTTTTCCTTCGTATGTAGAAGATATTTTAGGACCTTGCTTATTTGATTATGGCTATGGTCCTTTTAGATGGTGCTGTCTCTCCGGACGGGAAGAGGACCTGGACAAGACGGACCAGGCAGCGATGGCACTAATTAATCCACACAGAAGCTATCAGGATAGGGATAATTGGCTGTGGGTGAGAGATGCTAAAAAAAATAAGCTGGTGGTAGGTACCAAGTGCCGTATTTTATATCAGGATGCCTTAGGCAGATTAAAGATTGCTTTGCGCTTTAATGAGCTGGTGCGCTTAGGAGAAATCGGACCGGTAATGCTGGGCAGGGATCATCACGATACCGGTGGCACGGATTCACCCTTTAGAGAAACCTCTAATATCAAGGATGGTTCCAACATCATGGCAGATATGGCAACCCAGTGCTTTGGCGGCAATTGTGCCAGAGGCATGAGTCTGGTAGCACTGCACAATGGCGGCGGAACGGGTATTGGCAAAGCCATTAATGGTGGCTTTGGCATGGTACTGGATGGCTCGGAAAGAGTGGACACGATTTTGCGTGCAGCAATTCCCTGGGATGTGATGGTAGGGGTTTCCAGAAGAAGCTGGGCAAGAAATGCCAATGCCATGACAACAGCAATCGCCTATAACAAGCAATTTCAGAGTACAGATCATATTACCTTACCCTATGTGGCAGCAGATGATGTTGTCAAGGCTGCTCTTGAGGAAGTAGAAAAATCTTAAGCCGTATGTAGTGAGGAGGCCAGAATGAAAATATTAGTAAGCAATATAGGAATGCTGGCAACGCCCTTGGGTCGTACAGCACAAGGTGGGACACAGCAGGGTCAGATTCAGATACTGGAAAAGGCCTGGCTGCTGATGGAGGATGACAGAATTGTTAGCGTCGGTGATTGCACAGTGCCTACACCTTCTGCTGAACTAACTATTAATGCCAAAAACAAGCTGGTAACTCCGGGACTGGTAGATGCCCATACCCACTTGGTATTTGGAGGCTGGCGGGAAAAAGAACTTCTCCCTAAGCTAAACAAGGTTTCTTATTTGGAAATCTTGGCTCAGGGCGGAGGAATACTCTCTACCGTGAAGGCTACCAGACTAGCTGAGAAAGAGCAGCTTAAGGCTAAAGCTAAAAAGATTTTAAACAGGATGCTTAAGCAAGGCGTAACTACCTTAGAAGCAAAATCAGGTTATGGTCTTGATGTGACTACAGAGCTTAAGCTACTGGAAATAATCAAGGAACTGCAGGAAGAGGAAGTGGTAACCATTGTTCCCACCTTCCTGGGAGCTCATGCCTTACCACCGGAATATCAAAATAACAGGGAAGCTTATATCAAGCTGGTAACTGAAAATGTTTTGCCTCAGGTAGTGCAAAAAAAATTAGCTGCTTACCTAGATGCTTTTTGCGAGCAGGGAGCTTTTACGGTGGCAGAATGCCAACAAATCCTCCGAGCCGGTAAAGAAGCCGGCTTAGGCTTGAAATGTCATTGCGATGAGATAGTTGCTTTAGGCGGCACGGAGCTGGCGGCAAAAATGGGCGCAGTTAGCTGTGAGCATTTGATTAAAACAGATGCACGTGGTATTGCTGCCCTGCGCAGCAATGGAACTATTGCCTGCCTTTTGCCCGGTACATCATTTTATTTGGATGCAACTTATGCACCGGCCAGAGAGATGATTCGACAAGAAGTACCGGTAGCCTTTGGTAGTGATTTTAATCCGGGCTCTTGCCCCTGTAGTTCTTTGCAGCTGGCCATGCATATAGGCTGTTACAAATATGGCATGACGCCGGCGGAATGTTTAACCGCTGTTACGCTGAACAGTGCGGCAGCCATAGGCAAAGCTGAAACTATCGGCACCTTAGAACAAGGCAAGATGGGTGATCTGGTTATTTGGGATGCGCCTAATCTGGATAATTTGTTTTATCGGTTCGGTGACAACCTGGCGTCCACCGTACTTAAACAAGGTTCCATAGTAGTAACAAATTATTGCTGACAGGCAGTACAAAACAAACAGCTATTTTGTCATTAGGGTAGAACTTTAGAGATGAAGATACTATTTTAATGGTCTGTAGAAGCTGAACAGGGAAAGCGGTTGAGCCGGAAAAAGTACCTGCAGCCAAGACTGGAAAGGATATTACCATGGTAATAATAACCGGAAAAGATCTGACAATAGAAGAAGTAGTACAAGTAGCACGTTACAGCGACACAGTCGCACTAGCAGAAGAAGCCCAACATGCCATACAAAAGGCCCGCGCCTATGTAGAAGAAAAACTGGCCAAAGGTGAAGTAATTTACGGTTTAACTACCGGTTTCGGTGAATTCCAAAAGGTATTTGTTTCTCCTAAAAACGCTAGAACCTTACAACATAATCTTATTATTTCTCATTCCTGTGGAATGGGAAACCCCATGCCCCTCGAAGTAGCAAGAGCTATGTTGCTCTTAAGAATTAATTCTGTTTCCAAAGGAAACAGTGGGCTCAAGCTTTCCACTGTTCAGCTTATGGTGGATATGCTTAATCGTGGTGTAACGCCATTTATTCCGGAAAAGGGTTCTCTGGGAGCATCCGGAGATTTAGCCCTTTTGGCTCATATGGTGCAGCCCATGATTGGTGTAGGCAAGGGCTACTACAAGGGAGAACTGATGGATGGACGGGAAGCCATGACAAAGGCAGGCCTGCCCATCATAGAATTAGAATCTAAGGAAGGCTTAGCTTTGATTAATGGTACCCAGGCGATGTGTGCTTTTGGAGTATTAGCCTACTATGATGCTATGCAAATGGCTAAGATGGGTGATGTTTTGGCAGCCATGGTTTGCGAGGCCCAGCTAGGGATTCGCAAAGCCTTCGATCCTAAAATTCAGCAGGTTCGTGGCCATAAGGGGCAAATTGCTTCTGCGGCCAATTTAAGAAAATTAACAGCAGGATCCAAGTTGACCCTAGAGGAAAATCCCAATCCTGCTATCGTAAAAGTACAGGATGCTTATTCTGTACGCTGTACGCCACAGATTCATGGCGGCATAAGGGAAGCACTTACCTATGTAGAAGGAGTGCTGAGTAGAGAAATAAATGCCTCTACAGATAATCCCCTTGTTTTTCCTGATGAGGATGAGGTTATTTCCGGTGGCAATTTTCATGGCGAGCCGGTAGCTATTGCTTTAGATACTTTGGGCATAGCAGTAGCAGAGCTGGCTGATGTTTCGGAACGCCGTCTGGAAAGATTAGTTAATCCTACTTTGAATTATGGTCTGCCTGCTTTCCTTTGCAAAAAAGGCGGCCTTAATAGTGGCTTTATGATTGCCCAATATGCTGCGGCATCTTTAGTTTCGGAAAATAAAATTTATGCTCATCCTGCTTCTGTTGATTCCATTCCTTCTTCTGCTAATCAGGAGGATCATGTTTCCATGGGAACAACTTCTGCTCGTACCGCCAGAATGATTGTAGATAATACCAGGGCTGTACAAGCTATAGAATTATTTGGCGTTTGTCAGGCCTTGTATCTACGTGGTGAAGAGAAAATCAGCCAGGCAGCAACTGCCGTGTATAAATGCGTGAGAGAAGCGGGTGTGCCGGCCGTGGATGAAGACATCTTAATGCGACCGGAATTTGTTAAGTGTGAAAATTTGATTTTGGAAGGTAAGCCTTTGCAAGCAGTGGAAGAAGTGGTGGGACCCTTAGCATAAACTTAAAAATACTTGCAGACCATGCACAGTAAAAAGGGAGATGAGCCAATGAACATATTAATGAATCCTGTATTAGTATCCGTAGTAGTATTGGTAGTCCTATGTCTCAAGAAAATCAATGTTTTAATTGCCCTTTTGTTATCAGCACTTTTGGCAGGCGTAATGTCCGGTATGAACTTGCTCAAATGTATGAATATTCTTGTCAATGGTATGGGAGGCAATTCCGAAACTGCCATTAGCTATGTCTTGCTAGGTATCTTAGCTTCTGCTATGGCTAACACCGGCATTACAGAAATTCTGTCTCACAAGATTGAAAAACTGGTACGGGGCAGAAAATTAATGCTGCTCACGATTTTAGCCGTAGTAGCCTGTTGTTCCCAAAATGTCATTCCGGTACATATTGCTTTCATTCCCATCTTAATACCGCCTCTCTTGAGTATGATGAATGACATGCAGCTAGATAGAAGGGCAGTGGCCTGCTCACTAGCCTTCGGACTGAAGGCACCTTATATTTCCCTGCCTTTTGGATTTGGCCTGATTTTTCATGGCCTTATTGCCAAGCATATGGAGGCTAATGGTATTTACATAGCTACTGCCGATGTTTGGAAGGGAACCTGGCCCATAGGTCTTTCCATGATTGTCGGTTTAGTTGTTGGCTGGTTTATATTCAGGAAAGATAGAGTATATAAGAATCTACCCATCCCGGGACAGATAATTCAGGATGAGCCGCAGGATACGATGCTACTAGTGCATTGGATTACCTTGTTTGCTGCCTTCATGGTCCTAGCCATTAATCTCTACACAGATTCTTTACCGCTGGGAGCTTTAAGTGGCATTATCGTGATGGTCTTAGGCAGAGCTATTAAATTAGATGATTTTGATGCCATCGCCAATAATGGCGTTTGTATTATGGGCTTTATTGGTTTTGTCATGCTGGTAGCAGCAGGGTATGCAGAAGTAATTAAAGCTACCGGTGGTGTCAATCAGCTAGTAGAAGCCTCTGTAGCCATGGTAGGTAATTCCAAGATCATGGCCGCTATCATGATGATGATTATAGGTCTCATTGTTACTATTGGTATAGGTTCTTCCTTTAGCACTATTCCGGTTATTGCTACCTTGTTTGTGCCGGTTTGTGCCAGAATGGGCTTTACTCATTTAGGCTGCGCTATGCTGATTGCGGCAGCGGCAGCCTTGGGAGATGCAGGTTCACCTGCTTCTGATACTACACTGGGACCAACCTCCGGCCTTAATGCCGACGGGCAGCACAATCATATTTGGGATACCTGTGTTCCCACAGGCATTCTCTTCAATACCCCTATAGCTATTTGCGCCATTATTCTTGCTCAATTCATGTAGAAGCGTAATTAAACTAAAACAGTAAATGGCAAAAAAAACAAGGTAGGGGAAACCCTACCTTGTTTTACCTATATTTTATTTTGCTTCTTCAATAGCAGCTTTAGGAGCATTCTTTTTAATGCTGGCAATGCCATTTACGCAAGCTTCTTTTTCTTTGTAAGCTTCGCCCACAGCAATGATTTGTCCGTTAGCAGCTTTTAGACGGAAACGGAATTGACCTTTTTTGTCTTTGTAAACTTGGAATTTGGGGTTGCTAATTTCTTTGCCTTTTTCGGTTAAATCTTCAATTCCGGAAGCGGCATTCTTTTGTACGCTAGCAATACCCTTCTTGCAGGAAGCTAATGTCTTGTAGATTTCGGAAGTAGCAATTACTTCGCCATTGCCAGCTACCAAGTTGAACATTACTCCACCCTTTGCTTTTTTAACTAAAAATTTCCCCATTTGCAACACCTCTTTTTATTATTTAAGTAAGGATAATATTTCTTACTTAATTCATATTTTAACACATTTAGCGTTATAATTGTATAGAATTTTTCAGAAAATTAGGAAATTATTAATGGAGTGTAAGCCCATCCTGCTTTGTTGAAATGCTTTAGGAGAAAAAGCGGTTATATGTTACAATGTAAGCGTTAGAAGTTTCTGGAAAGATAAAACGGGAGGAGAAAAAAATGAAACTGACAGAAATGCAAACTCAAGAATTCATCAATCTCTTAGCAAGTGATGCCCCAGCCCCGGGAGGCGGTAGTGCAGCGGCTTTAGCCGGTGCTCAAGGTTGTGGCCTGGGCGCAATGGTTTGTGCTCTTACCATTGGCAAAACCAAGTATGCGGAATATGAAGAAATCAATAAAGCTGCCAGTACTAAATTGCAGGATTTGAAAAACAAGTTTTTGCAGGCTATGGATGAGGATACGGAAACATTTGGCGTTATGACTCGTGTTTTTGCTATGCCCAAAAACACCGAAGAAGAGAAAGCCGCTCGTCGCGCAGCTATGCAAGAAGCATTAAAGGTTTGTACCAAGATCCCCATGGAGATGCTAGGCTATAGCTTGGAAGCTTTGCAAGCCATAGAAACAATTGTTGGCAAAAGCAATCAAAGCGCCTCCAGTGATATTGGCGTTGCAGCACTTAATCTTGGTGCTGCGGTAAGGGGAGCGTGGCTTAACGTGCTTATTAATATCGGTGGCATCAAGGATGAAGAATTTGTTAAAGATAAAAAGGACAAAGGAACTCAACAAGTTAATGAAGCGGTAGCACTTTCCCAAAAAATTTATGATACTATCTTAGCTGGCTTGTAATTAATGTTAAAAAAGGAACAGCATTTCTGCTGTTCCTTTTTTTTTATTTCTGCTTTTTAGTTTTAGCTTTGGCAATACGATGAGCTTTTCTCTTGGCTTCATCTAAGTACTCACCGGCAATCTTAACTGCACAGTAGTCGCCGCACATGGAGCAGTATTCATCACTGCTCTTGTTTTTGGCCATGCGGAATTTTTTGGCTTTTACCGGATCAATGGCCAGCTCTAATTGTTTATTCCAATCAAGAGCCTTACGTGCCTTGGCCATTTTCATATCCCACTCCAGAGCACCGGGAACGCCCTTAACAATATCGGCAGCATGACCGGCAATACGGGTGGCAATAACGCCTTCTCTTACATCGTCTATATCAGGCAAACCTAAGTGCTCGGCAGGAGTTACATAGCAAAGAAAATCAGCACCACTGGTAGCTGCCAAGGTACCACCGATGGCAGAAGTAATATGATCATAGCCGGGAGCTACATCTGTTACCAAAGGTCCTAAAACATAGAAGGGGGCACCATGGCACAAACGTTTCTGCAATTGCATATTTGTAGCAATCTGATTAAAGGGAACGTGCCCCGGGCCTTCTACCATAACTTGTACGCCACGGTCCCAAGCTCTTTGGGTTAATTCTCCTAAGGTTAAAAGTTCCTGAATCTGAGCTCTGTCGGTAGCATCAGCCAGACAACCGGGACGAAGACCATCGCCTAAACTGATGGTTACATCATACTTAGCACAAATATCCAAAATTTCATCGTAGTAAGCATAGAAAGGATTTTCCTTACCATTGTGGAGCATCCAGCCGGCGATAAAAGAACCACCGCGACTGACGATGTCCATGATCCTGCCTTCGTAGGTTAAGGTCTGCAAAGCCTTTTGGGTAATGCCACAGTGCATGGTCATAAAATCAGCACCGTCTTTGGCTTGTTCTTCAATGGTTTTAAGAATATCTTCTTCTGTCATGTCTACTACCTTGCCATGGGTTTTAATGGCATGAACGGTAGCCTGGTAAATGGGAACGGTACCTACCATGATGGTAGAAGCGGCTAGGGTTGCTCGTCTGGACTTGTCAATATTATTACCGGTGGATAAATCCATTACCGCATCAGCACCGGCATCAATGGCAGCCTTTAGCTTGGCCAGCTCCGGTTTAGGATCAGGATAAGCTGAAGAGGTACCAATATTGGCGTTAACCTTGGTGGTAAGACCCTTGCCTACGCCACGAGGTATCAACTTTTTGTGGTTAATGTTGGCACAAATGGCGATAGTTCCTTCTGCCACCCGGTCTCTGATTAACTCGGCAGGCAGATGCTCCTGCTTTGCTACTACTCGCATTGCTTTAGTGATAGTGCCTTTTTTTGCTGCTTGCATTTGTGTTTGCATGAAATAGCCTCCTAAAATAAAAATACCGCTTTCTGTTAAACAGAAAGCGGTTTACAAGATGATGTTTTCGCCACTTTCCTCCGACGGTATTAACCGTATCAGGTTCAAGGGGTTAACCTAAAAGGTTTCTCAGCTTACGCACCCCCAGGGACATGAACAGTTTAACAAAAAATAGGCAAAAAAACAAGTTTTTATCAATAATTGTTAGGACAATTTTGTACTTTGTATTATATCTGCGAATTGTGTGTAAAAACGAAAAATTAAGTTTTACTTTATGGGAAAATTGGTATATACTTATCTTGTCAAACGGATATTTACATATCCAGATTTGTTATTTCTATTTTAGAAAGTGGGGCTTTGTAAAATGAAAAAAATGAAGACGATGGATGGTAACACCGCTGCCGCGTATACATCATATGCGTTTACCGATGTTGCAGCAATCTACCCGATCACCCCTTCTTCTCCTATGGCAGAAGTAAGTGATGAATGGGCTTCCCAAGGGAAAAAGAACATCTTTGGGCAAACTGTTAAGATTATGGAAATGCAATCAGAAGCAGGTGCTTCCGGTGCTGTGCACGGATCTCTGTCTTCCGGTGCTTTGACCACAACCTATACAGCTTCTCAGGGCTTGCTCCTTATGATCCCTAACATGTATAAGATTGCCGGCGAATTGTTACCGGGTGTGTTCCAAGTATCTGCTAGAGCAGTTGCAGCTAGCTCCTTGAATATTTTCGGCGATCACACCGACGTTATGGCTTGCCGTCAAACTGGTTTTGCTATGTTGGCTGAAAGCAGTGTACAAGAAGTTATGGATTTGTCTGCAGTATCTCACTTGTCCGCAATCAAGGGCCGTGTTCCTTTCTTGAATTTCTTTGATGGTTTCCGTACCTCTCATGAAATTCAAAAGATTGAACTCCTAGACTATGATGAATTGGCTAAGATTGTTGATATGGATGCAGTTAATGCTTTCCGTAAACGTGGCTTGAACCCTGATAACCCTGAAATTCGTGGTACTGCTCAAAACCCGGATATTTTCTTCCAGACTCGTGAAGCAGTAAACAAATACTACGAAGCACTTCCTGAAATCGTAGATGGCTATATGAAAGAAATCAGCAAATTGACCGGCCGTGATTACAAGTTGTTCAATTACACCGGCGCTCCGGATGCTGAAAATGTTGTTATTATTATGGGCAGCGGTGCTGTTACTACTGAAACCGTTGTTGAGAAATTGGTTGAAAAAGGCGAGAAGGTCGGCGTATTGAACGTTCACCTCTATCGTCCATTCTCTGCTAAACATTTCTTGGCAGCTATGCCTAAGACTGTTAAGAGAATTGCTGTTATGGATAGAAGTAAGGAAGCTGGCGCTACCGGCGAAGCTTTGTATTTGGATGTTCGTGACGTTTACTATGATGTTGCTAACAAACCTATGATTATTGGTGGTCGTTATGGCTTAGGCTCCAAGGAATTATATCCCAACGAAGTTCTTGCTGTGTTTGATAACCTTGCTGCTGCTGAACCTAAGAATGGTTTCACCGTTGGCATTATTGATGATGTTACCGGTCATTCTCTTCCTATTACCAAGACTCTTGACACCACTCCTAAAGGAACCACAAGCTGCAAGTTCTGGGGCTTAGGTTCTGATGGTACTGTTGGTGCTAACAAGAGCGCTATTAAGATCATTGGCGATAACACTGATATGTATGCTCAAGGTTATTTCGCTTATGACTCCAAGAAATCCGGCGGTATTACCATTTCTCACTTACGTTTTGGTCATACTCCTATCAGAGCTCCTTATCTTATCAACTTTGCTGACTATGTAGCAGTTCATAACACTTCTTATGTTCGCAAGTATGATGTTACCGCAGGTCTGAAAGACGGCGGCACCTTCCTACTGAACTGCCCATGGGATGAAAAAGAATTAGAGAAAGAACTACCTGGACAACTAAGACGTTATTTAGCTGAACACAAGATTAACTTCTATACTTTGGATGCTGTTAAGATTGCTGAAAGCATTGGCCTGGGTGGTCGTATCAACATGATCATGCAAGCTGCTTTCTTCAAACTGACCGGCATTATCCCTGTTGAGGATGCTGTGAAGTATTTGAAGGGTGCTATTGAGCACTCCTATGGCAAGAAAGGCCAAAAAGTGCTGGATATGAACTATGCAGCTGTTGACCAAGGTATCGGAGCTATCAAGAAGGTAGAAGTTCCTGCTGCTTGGGCACAAGCTAAAGATGAAGAACTTCATCCGAAGACAGGTAACCAATGGGTTGATGAAATCCTGACTCCTATGAACATGCAAGAAGGCGACAAGCTTCCTATCAGCAAGCTGATGGGTCAAGCTGACGGCACATTCCCATCCGGCACTGCTGCTTATGAAAAACGCGGTATTGCTATAGATGTTCCGGAATGGCAAATTTCTAAATGTATTCAATGTAACCAATGCGCAATGGTTTGCCCACATGCTGCTATTCGTCCTATTTTAGCAACTGAAGACGAAGTGGCTAAGGCTCCTAAAGGCTTTGAAGCTAAGGATGCTGTCGGCGCTAAAGGTCTTAAATTCCGCATGGCTGTTTCTCCTTTGGATTGCTCCGGCTGCGGCAACTGCGCAGATATCTGCCCAGTAAAAGCTCTGGAAATGAAGAAGCTGGACACCCAAATGCCTCTACAAGAAGTTTGGGACTATGCAGTTAACAAAGTAACACCTAAAGATAATCCGATGAACAAGAATACTGTTAAGGGCAGCCAATTCGAGCAACCCTTACTAGAATTCTCCGGCGCATGCGCTGGTTGCGGTGAAACTCCTTATGCTAAATTGGTAACTCAATTGTTTGGTGATCGTATGATGATTGCCAATGCTACCGGTTGCTCCTCCATTTGGGGTGCTAGTGCTCCTGCAATGCCTTATACTAAGAACCATAAGGGTCATGGTCCTTCTTGGGCTAACTCCCTGTTCGAAGATAACGCTGAGTACGGCTTAGGCATGTTCTTGGGTGTTGAACAATCTCGTGAGCGTTTAGCTGGCAAGATTAAAGCTGTTATTGCTGATGGCAAAGTAAGCGCAGATATGAAAGCTGCTATGGAAGATTGGCTAGCTAACATGTTAAATGGCGAAGGCACACGTGCTCGCGCTGAAAAGCTGGAAGCTTTGTTAGCAAAAGAAAAAGCAGGCAACGCTGCTCTTGAAGAAATCTATGACAACAAACAATTCTTTGTTAAACGTTCTCATTGGATCTTCGGTGGTGATGGCTGGTCCTATGATATCGGTTACGGCGGAGTAGACCACGTTCTCGCTAGCGGTGCTGATGTTAACATTATGGTATTTGATACTGAAGTATATTCCAATACCGGTGGGCAATCTTCTAAATCCACTCCTACCGCAGCTATTGCTAAATTCGCAGCAAGCGGCAAGAAGACCAAGAAGAAAGACCTGGGCATGATGGCTATGACCTATGGTTACGTATATGTAGCTCAAGTTAATATGGGCGCAGACAAGAACCAAGTTTTGAAGGCTATTACCGAAGCTGAAGCTTACCATGGTCCTTCCTTGATTATCTGCTATGCTCCTTGTATTAACCACGGTATTAAGTTGGGTATGGGACATGCTCAATTAGAGTCCAAACGCGCTGTAGAGTGCGGCTACTGGGCTAACTACCGTTACAACCCGGCTTTGAAAGAAGCTGGCAAGAAGTCCTTCTTCCTGGATAGCAAAGCACCTACTGCTGACTTTGAAGAATTCTTAAAGGGCGAAGTACGTTATGCTTCCCTTGTTAAGGCCTTCCCGGATACTGCAGAAGCTTTGTTTGCAAAGACAAAGAAAGATGCTACCGAGCGTCTGGCTGGTTACAAGAAACTGTCTGAAGAAGAATAGTCTCAAAATTAAAGACACACCCATTGAGGGTGTGTCTTTTTTTTGAGTATTAATATTTTGTAACAAAATTGTCATATTATGGTATAATACATAATAGGACAATTTGCGGAGGATTTAATATGCTCATACATTTCTTTATGTTTTTAGGCGGCATTGCCATGTTCTTGTATGGCATGCAGCTCATGGGCGATGGTTTGCAGGAAGCTGCAGGAGCAAAGCTGCAGAAGATTTTAGGAGCAATGACCGGTGTAACTATTCTGGCCATTTTTCTAGGTGCTGTTGTTACTACTATACTTCAGTCTTCCAGTGCTACCACGGTTATGACCGTAGGCTTGGTTAATGCTGGGTTATTAACTTTAAAACAAGCTTTTGGTATTGTAATGGGTGCCAATATCGGTACTACCATGACAGCTCAGTTGATTGCATTTAAGCTGACTGACTATGTGCCCTTGGTTTTAGCTGTTGGCTTTGCCATGAAGGCAGTAGGCAGAAAAAGAACCATTAAGAATATTGGTCAGGTTCTTTTAGGCTTTGGTATTTTATTTATGGGCATGGACAACATGAGTGCTTCCGTAGCCCCCTTGCGTGATAATGCCAAAGTAGTTGATTTTATAGCCCAATTTGCTACACATCCTTTCTTAGGACTGTTGGTTGGTACCGCCATGACTATGGTTATTCAATCTTCCGGTGCTACCATCGGTATTCTGATGGCTATGGCAGAGCAGGGCATCATTCCTTTGGAAGGTGCCATTCCGGTGCTTTTGGGTGATAACGTTGGTACTTGTATTACTGCTATTTTAGCTGCCCTGCAGGTTAATCTGAATGCTAAACGTGTAGCCTTATCTCACGTAATGTTCAATTTCATCGGCAGCTTGATTGCTATTTTATTCATGTCTCAGTTCATAGATTTTGTCTTGAAGGTTTCTCCGGAAGGTAATATAGCAAGACAGATTGCTAACGCGCATACTTCCTTTAACGTTATCAATACTATTTTATTTACTCCTTTCGTTACTCCCTTCACCAAATTGGTTAAAACCTTGATGCCTGGTGAAGAAGAGGAAATTTCCTTCCAGCCTAAATACCTTAATACAGAAGTATTAAGTACTCCTGCCATTGCCATGAGTCTAGCTACCAAGGAAGTAGTCAGAATGGGCGAGTTGGCGTTGGAGAATATTACCAAGGCTTTGGATTGCGTTACCAAATATGATAAAAAAGAAATTACGTATGTTTTAGAGCATGAACCTATCATTGATAATCTGGAAGAAGCAATCACTGTGTATCTAACCAAATTATCTGAGAAGACCATGTCTAATGAAATGTCTGCCCGACATACCGGCCTTCTTCACGTATGTACGGATATTGAGCGTATTGGCGACCATGCTCAGCTCATTGCCAAGAGGGTTCGTAGTATGCAGGAAGATGGCATGAGTTTTTCTCCTCAAGCTCAGCAGGAAATGAAAGAATTGGAAACATTGGTATTATCTGCTACCAGCAAAGCTATTCACGCCTTAGAAACGGACGATAGAGAACTGGCTGAAGAGTCTTTGGCTGTATCTCATGAGGTAAAGCTTAAACAAAAGGCCATGCGTAAGAGTCATGTTGACAGGCTGAATCAGGGTATTTGTACTCCTGAAACCGGCTTTGTAATGCTGGAACTACTGATTAACATGAAGAGAGTGTCTGATCACTCCAAGAATATCAGCCAGCTGGTTTTAGGCGAATTCTAAAAATATGGTTCTAAAGGTTGACAAGCAGGGGAATTTTGGTTACAATGTAACCCGTATTCACCTGCGGAAGTAGCTCAGTGGTAGAGCACAACCTTGCCAAGGTTGGGGTCGCGAGTTCGAGCCTCGTTTTCCGCTCCAATATATGGGGACTGCAATGAAGCGATTGCTTCATGCGGTCCCTTTTGCCACCTATTAAACGGCCATAACGGGTAAACTACGTTGTCAGAACTTGCGTTTGCTCGGTTCAGCGGACCGGGAAAGTCCAGCTTCCCTCGCAAGCCTCGTTCTTCCTAGTATTTTACCCATTCTGACCGTTTTGAATTTTAGTATGTTTTTGACTTTTTCTATAATATTGAAAGAAAGTGCTAGAATATTTGCTAAAATACCACCTTTATGGTATGATATATAAGCGGTTTTTTAGGTATTTCACCCGTTAATAAGTTCGGGAAGAAAAATAAATATTTTGCGTTGGCAAAATAAGGAGGATTTTTTAATGAGCGTTTCTGTAGAAAGACAAGGTAATGAAGCAACACTAAAAATCAATGCTGAAGCTGCTGAAGTAAACAAGGGTTTTGCACGTGCAGTAACTAAGATTAGCAATCAGGTAAACATTCCTGGTTTTAGAAAAGGCAAGGCTCCCCGCAAGGTTTTGGAAAACTTTGTAGGTAAGGAAGCTATTAAACAAGAAGCTTTTGAAATCGTAGCTAATGACCAATATAGAAAAGCACTTGCTGACGAGAAGTTAATTCCTGTTAGCGATCCTCAAATTAAGGAACAAAAATTTGAGGAAAATGAGCCTATGGACTTAACTCTGGCTGTTACTCTAAAGCCGGAACCTGAACTAGGCGAATACAAGGGCTTAGAAGTAGAGAAGAAGCCTGTAGAAATTAGCGACAAGGACGTAGATGGCGCTTTAGAAACCATGCAAAGCAGAGCTGCTAAGATGGTAGAAGCTAAAGACGCAGTTCTGGCTAAAGGCGATTTCGCTATTATTGATTTTGCCGGCACTATTGACGGCAAACCTTTCTCCGGTGGCGAAGGCAAGGGTTATCCCTTGGAAGTTGGCTCCGGTAGCTTTATTCCCGGCTTTGAAGAACAATTGATTGGTAAGAAGGCCGGAGATTCCACTGATGTTAATGTTACTTTCCCTGCAGATTATTTCTCCAAGGATTTAGCAGGCAAGGCAGCAGTATTTAAGGTTCATGTGCAAGATGTAAAACGTAAGGAATTACCGGCTATTGATGATGCCCTGGTAGCAGCAAATTCTGACAGCAAGACTGTAGAAGAATTCAAGACTAAAACCAGAGAACGCATGACCAAGATGGCTGAAGATGAAGCTCAAAATGCTTATGAGAAGGCTTTGATTGAGAAGGCTGTTGCCAATGCTAAGTTTGATGTTCCTGAAATCATGGTGGAAGACAGAATCAACCATATGATTGAGGAATTATCTCTTAATCTGGAAAGCCGCAAGATGAACCTGGATATGTATCTGAAATACACCGGTTCTGACATGGCTAAATTAAGAGAATCTCAAAAGCCTATTGCTTTAGAAAATGTTAAAGCTGACTTAGTGCTGGATGCCATTGCTAAGAAGGAAGACGTTAAGGTTACTGAGCAAGATGCTGTTAACGAGATGGCTGCTATTGCTGCTCAACATGGTGCTACTGTTCAAGAAGTACAAAAGATCATTAAAGACAACAACACCATTGGCTTGCTCTTAGCTAACGTATTAAGAAAGAAAGCAGCTCGCATTATCATTGATAATGCTAAGGGCGCTGCAGCACCTAAGGCTGAAGAAGCTCCTAAGGCTGAAGAAGAAAAGAAATAAGAAATGGGGTGGCCACATGGCTTACGTTCCTATAGTTGTAGAACAGTCTAGCAGAGGCGAACGTTCTTATGATATTTATTCTCGTCTTCTGAAAGACAGAATTGTTTTTGTAACCGGTGAAATTGATGACTATATGGCCAACTTGATCATAGCTCAGCTGTTATTCTTGGAGGCTGAAGATCCTGATAAGGATGTTCATCTCTATATTAACAGTCCGGGAGGCAGCGTTAGCGCCGGCCTGGCCATTTATGACACTATGCAGTATATTAAACCTGATGTTTCTACCATTTGCATTGGCATGGCAGCTTCCATGGCTTCCGTGCTTTTGGCAGCAGGAGCAAAGGGTAAACGTTTTGCCTTGCCATACTCTCGGGTAATGATTCATCAACCCTTGGGTGGAGCACAGGGACAAGCCACCGATATTGCTATTCATGCTAAAGAGATTCTCCGCATTAGAGAAGAAATGAATACTATCCTGGCTAAACACACAGGCAAAACAGCAGAACAGATTCAAGAAGATACAGAAAGAGATCATTTCCTAACTAGTAAAGAAGCTCTGGACTATGGTCTGATTGATGAAGTTCTGGATAGAAGTAAACCGAAAACCTTGTAATTAGTTTTGATAGCATCTGCTATCGAGGGGGAATACAAATGAAATTCGATGATACAGACAATGAAAATGAAAAATATGCCTGTTCTTTTTGCGGTAAGAAGCAGGGGCAGGTAAAAAAACTTATTGCCGGTCATAATGTGTTCATTTGCGATGAATGTATAGCTTTATGTAACGAAATGCTGGCTGAGGAATTAACCAAACCGGTAGAAGCATTGATTAAAGACTTACCTAAACCTAAAGAGATTAGGGCTATTCTGGACGAATATGTTATCGGTCAGGATGAAGCAAAGAAAACTTTATCTGTAGCTGTATATAATCACTATAAACGCATTAACTATGAAGCCAAACACATAGAAAAGGATGTAGAACTGCAAAAGTCCAATATCCTGATGCTGGGACCTACCGGTAGCGGTAAGACCCTTTTGGCTCAGACCTTGGCTAAGATTTTGCAAGTGCCTTTTGCCATTGCTGATGCTACTGCTTTAACAGAGGCAGGCTATGTAGGCGAGGATGTAGAAAACATTCTTTTAAGATTGATTCAAAATGCAGACTTTGATATTGAAAGAGCTGAGCGTGGTATTATTTATATCGATGAAATCGATAAAATTTCCCGTAAATCAGAGAACCCTTCCATTACCAGAGATGTATCCGGTGAAGGTGTGCAACAGGCTCTCCTAAAAATTTTGGAAGGTACGATTGCCAGCGTTCCGCCTCAAGGTGGACGTAAGCATCCTCATCAAGAATTTATTCAAATTGATACAACCAATATTCTCTTTATTTGTGGCGGTGCCTTTTCCGGCCTGGAGAATATCGTAGGTAGTCGTATCGGTAAGAAGAGCATGGGCTTTGGTGCTGATGTTCCCACTAAGAAGGAACAGGAGCAAGCTGCTGTTCTCAAAAAGGTAATGCCTGAAGATTTAATGAAGTATGGTTTGATTCCTGAATTTGTAGGAAGATTACCGGTGGTAGTTACCTTGGATGCCTTGGATGAAAGTGCTTTGGTGCGTATCTTAACGGAACCGAAGAATGCTTTGACCAAGCAATATGAACATTTCCTGGCTATGGATGATGTAGAATTAAGCTTTGATGAGGGAGCCTTGAAGGCTATCGCTCATGAGGCTCTAAATCGCAACGCCGGTGCCAGAGGCTTGAGAGCTATTATCGAGACTATTATGAGAAACGTGATGTATGAGGTTCCTTCCCGCAAGGATGTACAGAAATGTATCGTAACAGCCGATGTAGTAACCAAACATACTGAACCAAAGTTGCTTTTGTCAAGTGAAGAATTGGATCGTAAAAAAGCATAAGGAAAAGGGGAAAAGGGATAGCCTTTTCCCTTTTTATATCCATTAAGAATGGAGGGGGAATAACATGGAAAATAACAGCCTGAGATTACCACTTTTGCCCTTACGTGGCATGATTGTGTTTCCGGGTATGATCATAAATTTAGACGTGGGACGTGAGCGTTCCATTAAAGCCGTAGAAACTGCCATGAACACTACCAGAAAAATTTTTCTGGTAACACAGCGGTTTGCTGAAGTAGTAGATCCTTCTGCTAAGGATTTATATACCTATGGCCTGGTAGCAGAGATTAAACAGCTTTTAAAGCTCCCTAACGGAGCTATGCGTGTTTTGGTTGAAGGTTTAACCCGTGCCGAAGTTGTTACGATAGAAGATGTGGCAGGAGTTAACTTTGAATGTATTGTTAATGTGCTGCCTGATATTAACGACCACAGCAACGAGGTAGAAGCCTTAAAGCGTATGCTGGTAGAAACCTTTGAACAATGGGTATTGGCCAGCAAAAAGGTTACTACAGAAGTATTGTTAACCTTTAAGGATCAACCTGATCCCGGTCGTATTGCTGATATGATTGCAGGGTACCTATCCATTGATATTACGGAAAAGGAAAAAGTACTGGAAGCAGTTGATGTTAAGCAAAGAGTTAATTTGCTGTATGGTTACTTGTGCAAGGAGCTGGAGATTGCCAACATTGAGAAGAATATTTCTCAACAGGTTCGTAAGCAAATTGAGCAGAACCAAAAGGAATATTATCTGCGTGAGCAATTAAAGGCTATCAGCAAGGAACTAAACGAAGGTGACGAACGTCAATCCGAGGTAGATGAATATAAGGCCAAGATGAAGGAATTGGATTTGCCGGAAGACTTGGTGAAAAAGCTGGATAAGGAATTAGACCGCTTGTACAAGATGCCTCCTATGATGGCAGAAAGTGCGGTCATTCATAATTATCTGGATGTCATCTTAGCTTTGCCCTGGAATAAATTTACTAAGGATAATTTTGATCTGAAAAAGGCTGCTGAGATTCTGGACAAGGATCACTATGGCCTGAAGAAAGTCAAAGAACGTATTTTGGAATATTTGGCAGTAAGAGCTTTGTCTCAGGAAAACAAGGGACCTATTCTTTGCTTGGTAGGACCTCCCGGTGTTGGTAAGACCTCTTTGGCTGCCAGCATTGCCCGTGCCATCGGTAAGAATTTTACCAGAATTTCTTTGGGCGGTGTCCGCGATGAAGCCGAAATCAGAGGCCACAGAAGAACCTATATCGGTGCTATGCCCGGTCGTTTGATTCATGGTATGGAAACCTGTGGCAGCAATAATCCTGTATTCCTCTTGGATGAAGTAGACAAGATGAATGCTGATTTTAGGGGAGACCCGGCTTCTGCCCTTTTGGAAGTATTGGACCCTGAACAGAATTGCCACTTCAGTGATCACTTTGTGGAATATCCTTACGATATGTCCCACGTGTTCTGGATTGTTACTGCTAACAGTGTAGCAACCATTCCGCCTGCCCTTTTGGACAGAATGGAAATAATTGAGCTAAATAGCTATACTGACGAAGAAAAGGTTAAGATTGCCCAGCTTCATTTATTACCTAAGGAAAGAACGGCTAACGGACTTACTCCCAAGACCTTCTCCTTAGCACCTCATACTTTGGAGCATATCATTCGTGATTACACCAGAGAAGCAGGCGTACGTAATTTGGAGCGCAAGATTGCAGCTTTGTGTCGTAAGGCCGCTCGTCAGATTGTAGAAGGTAAGGCCAAGAGCGTCAAAGTAAGTCCTAAGAATTTAGTAGAGTTATTAGGACCTATCACTTTCCTGGAAAGCGATTTGAAGGCTAAGGCCGAGGTTGGTATTTGCACCGGCTTGGCTTGGACTAGCGTAGGCGGCGAAGTATTAAAGGTAGAAGTAGTGGCTTGCGAAGGCAAGGGCAAGCTTCAGCTTACCGGTCAATTAGGTGATGTTATGAAGGAGTCTGCTCAGGCAGGCTACACCTATATCAGATCCAGAGCCAAGAAATTGGGCCTTCAACCTGATTTCAATGAGAAAACAGATATTCATATTCATGTACCGGAGGGTGCTATTCCTAAGGATGGACCTTCTGCCGGCATTACCATGGTAACAGCCATGGAATCAGCTTTGACCAACCGCAAGGTAAAACCTGGTCTGGCTATGACCGGTGAAATTACCCTATCAGGTAAGGTACTTCCTATTGGCGGCGTTAAAGAAAAGGTTTTGGCTGCTAATAGATATAAGATTAAAACGGTTATTCTGCCTTCTCAGAATATGCAAGATTTGCGAGAATTGCCTGATAACGTGAGAAACAGTATGAAGTTCATTCCTGTTGATCATATGGACCAGGTAACAAGACTTGCTTTGGAGGAATAAAATGGAAGCAATACAATGGGATATTATTTCCGGTCGGTATATAGCCTCAGCAGTGAAAGCTACCCAGTACCCAACAGAACTTTTACCGGAAGTGGCTTTCATTGGACGTAGTAACGTAGGAAAATCTTCCCTGCTTAATTCTCTGGCCCGCCAAAAAGGGCTGGCCAGGGTTAGCAGTACGCCAGGCAAGACTCAGACGATTAACTTTTATGAGTTTACAGCTAAGGGTGTAAGCGAAGCAGAAACTTATCGGGAAAAGTTTTATGCAGTAGATTTACCTGGCTATGGTTTTGCCAAAACAGCCCAGGATAACAGGGAACAATGGTCTGCTTTCATTGCCAAATATATGGAGAATTCCGAGTACTTAAGGCTGGTGTGCCAGTTAGTTGATATTCGTCATGCACCTATGGACAGCGACATTCAGTGCCATCAATGGCTTTCTTCCATTGGTTGTCCTCATCTGATGATCTTGACCAAAGCAGATAAGCTGTCTAAGAGTGCGGTCTTGACGCAGGATGCCTTATTTCGGCAAGAGCTAAATCTGGGACCTACTCAGGTTATTCCTTATAGTTCTACCACTCATATAACTCGTAAAGATTTAATCACGAAAATCATGGAGTATGTGAAATAGGAAAGGAATTATTATGGGACAAGTATATTTAATAAGCCTATCAGTTGTGATAGGCTTTATTCTTAATAAACTACATATTCCTATTCCGTGGATTCTGGGAGGGATTTTGGCTACTTTAATATTGCAGATTGCCAGGGTGAAGGGTTTCTACTGGAAAAGACAGTGGCGAATGTATGCCTTAATCGTAGTAGGCTATGGCATTGGGCGTTATGTTAATGTGCAGGTACTGACGCAAATTAAAAGTCAGGGCATAGGTATTGTCAGTGCTACATTGGTGGCCGTACTATCCTGTGTCTTTGTGTCTGTGGTCATGGCTAAATTTGTCCATCTGGATTTGCATTCCTTGGTAATGGGTATCATGCCAGGTGGTTTTACCCAAATGACGGCTATGCTGGATGAAGATAAAAGAGTAGATCCTAACCTGGTAACGGTTTATCAAAGCTTAAGACTGCTGACCATAGAGCTCTCCATTCCTTTTTTGGTGATGACTGTTTTATCAGCTCAGGTTTCCTCCGGGGCTAATACTCTGGCTGTCCATGATGGTGTTAATTTTTGGCTTGTCATGCCCTTTTGCATTATAGGTGCATTAGTGGCCGATAAAATAAAAATTTCTACGCCTTACTTGATTGGTCCTGTCATTGTTACCATTATTGCTGCTCTCAGTGTTGGCAGGCTGGATTCGCCACCGGAGTGGTTAATGATCATAGCCCAGCTCAGCATCGGTATCTATGTAGGTGTAGGACTTAATATGGAACAGCTTAAAAAGCTGGTAAGGACTTTGCCGGCTACCATGGCAGGTATTTTTTTCATTCTGACAGTTAGCATGATTTATGCTGTGGGACTGGCGCATTTTTATGACTTTGATTTGATTACTGCTTTTTTGGCCATGGCGCCGGGTGGAATTGCTGAAATGTGTTTAACAGGTATGTCAGTAGGTGCTAATGTAGCTATTATTCTTACCTATCAGTTGTTTAGAATGTTATTTATTGCTCTTGTCATACCGGTAATTTTGAAAAAATATTTTGGAAAACCAGACAGTACTGCTTTATAATTCATAGTTATTTTAAGGAGGCTTGGGTATGGCAAATTTCACTTATTTTACTCCTACCAAAGTAGTATTTGGTAAGGAAACAGAATTGGAAGTTGGCAAGCTGATTAAAGAGTATGGCTGTAAGAAAGTACTGTTGCATTATGGCAGTGGCAGTGTGAAAAGAACAGGACTTTTGGATAGGGTAAAAACAGTCTTAAAGGAAGCAAATATAGATTTTGTAGAGTTAGGCGGCGTAGTGCCAAATCCTCATCTGTCCCTTGTTTATGAAGGCATAGAGCTGTGTAAGAAAAATGGCGTGGATTTTATTTTGGCCTTAGGCGGTGGCAGTGTCATCGATTCCTCCAAGGCTATTGGCTACGGTGTAGCTAATGGCGGAGATGTGTGGGATTTTTATGATTTCAAAAGAAAGCCAACATGTTGTCTGCCGATAGGCGTTATTCTCACCATTGCTGCCAGTGGCAGCGAGATGAGCGATTCTTCTGTTATTACCAAGGAAGAAGGCGGTCTCAAAAGAGCGTGTAACACTAACTATGCCCGTCCTAAATTTGCCATCATGAATCCGGAGCTGACCATGACCTTACCGGCTTATCAGACGGCTAGTGGTTGCACCGATATCATCATGCATACACTGGAAAGATATTTTGTGAATGGTGACCGCATGCATATTACCGATAGCATTGCAGAAGGCCTCATTCGTACTGTCATGGTACAGGCTCACATCTTGGCTAAGGAGCCTCAAAACTATGCAGCCAGAGCTGAGATCATGTGGGCAGGCAGCTTGTCCCATAATGGCTTAACAGGTTGTGGTAATACAGCCAATGATTTTGCTTCTCATAGATTAGAGCATGAAATCGGCGGCATGTTTGATGTTACCCATGGCGCAGGCTTGGCAGCTATCTGGGGCAGCTGGGCACGTTATGTCCATAAGGATTGTTTGCCCAGGTTCTATCAGTTTGCTGTTAACGTGATGAGAGTAGCACCTAGCGAGGATAAGGAAGCAGTTGCTTTGGCAGGTATTGCTAAAATGGAAGAATTCTTCCGTTCCATCAAGATGCCAACTTCTTTAAAAGAACTAGGTATTAATCCTACGGAAGCACAGCTGGAAGAGCTGGCACATAAATGTAGCATTGCCACTAATGATGCGTTAGGCTCTGCTAAGGTTATTCATGAAGCAGATTGCTTGGCTATTTATAAAATGGCCTTATAAGATAAAATAAAATGCCTCACTTGTTAGGAAACTAACAGGTGAGGCGTTTTTATGTTTGTTTTCATAAATCTTTTGCATGTTCTTCGTAAGGAGAAACATGTACCATGCAGTGCTTTACATCTGGGAAATTGGCTTCTACGGTATCATGAACATGCTGGGCAATGCGATGGGCTTCATATAAGGAAAGAGCGCCATTGGCCGCAATATCAATATCTACATAGAACTTAGAGCCAAACATTCTGGAACGGATGTCATCAATACCCAGAACGCCTTCCTGCTGACTGACATGCTTGCACATGGCAGCAATCATTTCCTGATTGCCGGAGTGGTCCACAAGCTTGTTGGTAGCATCCATAAAAATAGATTTAGCTACCACTAAAATCATAATGGCAATGATGATGGAAGCTAAGGAATCCATGATGGGAAAACCTATACGAGCTCCGGCAATACCCACGAAGGAACCAATGGAAGAGAGAGCATCGCTTCTGTGGTGCCAGGCATCTGCTACTAAAGCACCGGAATTAATTTTTTTTGCCGTTACCATGGTCCATCTGTACATGATTTCTTTGGAGACAATGGAAATTACGGCGGCAATTAAGGGCATCAGAGTAGGTAATTGCACACGGAGATATTCACCGGTGACAATATTCTTGATGCCTTCATAACCAATACCAAAACCGATGGCTGCCAAAATTACACCTAACAGTAAGGAAGCGATATATTCAATCTTATCGTGCCCATAGGGATGGTCTAAATCTGCACTGCGGTCTGAAAGCTTAATGCCGGCCATTACGATGAAGGTGGCAAAAACATCAGAAGCGGAGTGTACGGCATCAGAAACCATGGCTGCCGAATGACCGAAAATGCCGGCTAACAGTTTACCAACGCTGAGCGCAATGTTAATGACGATGCTGACGAAGGAAACATGCATGGCCTCATGAGCAAAATCTTCTTGATCTTCTGCTTTGAAATTTAAGTTATTAGCGTTATTCATTACTAAGACTCCTAACAATTAAACTTATGATATCACACGAGAGCCATAAGTCAATAATTTAATTGCATTGACATAACCCCTAGAGGGGGATATAATGAAAGTGTAAATGAACCCCCTCTGGGGGATAATTAGGAGAGATTATGAGCGACTTAACTGAAGAAAAAAATGCAGAACTAAAGTCTGCTGTAAATTGCTGTGAGCATGAACATAAAGATGATTGTTGCTGCTGCGGTGCTGAACATCAGCAAATACATCAGCACCATAAACCGGGTTATCATGTACCGGGCCATGCTTTAAATTGCGATTGCTCCATTTGTCATCCTCATGAACATTACTGTGATGTGTGTGGAGAAAGTCTGGAGAATTGTACCTGTCACATGCCGGATGCGGCAGCGGTAAAGAGAGTTTATACCATTAATAATCTGAGCAGCGAAAATTGTGCTGCCAGAATGGAATACAAAATCAAGGAACTACCGGGCGTAAAATATGCTACGGTCAGCTTTGCTACAAAGCAGCTGCGTTTATCTGCCTGGCATCAAGATGAGCTCTTGCCTGCGATCAGGGAAATTTGTGCTTCCATTGATTCTAATGTGGAAGTAATACCCAGAGCGGGTGAAGGCCCCTTTAAGTTTGTCAGCAAGACCTACATCATAGACAACATTGACTGTGCTGCCTGCGCAGCAAAATTAGAAAGAGCCATTAATGAACTGCCTGCCGTGACGACAGCTCAGCTTTCTTTTACTACTAAGCTGTTAAAGATTACAGCTACTGACGATAACCATTTAAAGGCAGACATCCAAAAGGTTTGCGATAAGCTGGAGGATGGTGTAGTAATCACAGAGAGAACCGGCAATATGGTTTTAGCCAAGGAACTGGATGATAAAGAAAAATCCGGCGGCATTTTAACTAAGGTGTCCGAAGAACAAAGATCCATAGCGGAAATTATAGTTGCCTTTGTGATTTATGCGGTGGCAGAATGGTCCGGGCTGGTTGCTGATAATTATCAGTTATATACGTTTCTGGTTTCCTATCTTATTTTAGGCTATGGCATTTTAGGCCTGGCTTTGAAAAATGTTCTTAAAGGCAACGCTTTGGATGAGAACTTTTTAATGTCCATTGCTACAGTAGGTGCTTTTGCCATTAAGTCCTATGATGAAGCAGTAGGTGTCATGCTGTTTTATCGCTTAGGCGAATTGTTTGAACATCGAGCTGTAGAAAAAAGTCGTTCCCAAATTATGGGCGCAGTGGATATGCGTCCTGAAGTGGTGAATCTGGTAGTTGGTGACGATGTTAAAGTTATCCCGGCTAAAGATGCTAATGTAGGAGATATTCTACTGGTTAGAGCAGGCGACAGGATTCCTTTGGATAGCATTGTAGTAGAAGGAGAGAGCTTCTTAGATACTGCACCTCTTACCGGTGAACCGGTACCTGTGAAGAAGGGCTTTGGTGATGAAGTTTTATCCGGCTGCATTAACACTAATGCCATGCTGAAAATCAGGGTAGAGAAGGTTTTGGCAGAATCCATGGTTACCAAGATTTTGAATTCCGTGGAAAATGCTGCTGCATCCAAACCACAAATTGATCGCTTCATTACCCGCTTTGCCAGAGTCTACACTCCGGTGGTGGTAGCTATAGCGGTATTGGTTGTTTTAGTAAATGGCCTAATTTATGGTCAGTGGTATCAAGGCATTTATACAGCCTCCACATTTTTAGTAATTAGCTGTCCTTGTGCTTTGGTGCTCAGCGTGCCATTGGCTTTCTTTGCCGGTATTGGTGCCGGGTCTAAGGCAGGCATCTTATTTAAGGGTGGTATTGTTTTAGAAGCTTTGAAAAATATTAAGGCAGTAATCATGGATAAAACTGGGACCATTACCAAAGGCAATTTTATAGTACAGGGCCTATATCCTGCGCAAGGCGTTACGACTCAGGAACTGCTTATTGCTTGTGCCAGCACTGAGCAGATGTCCAGTCACCCTATTGCTGCCAGCATTGTTTCTCAGGCCAGACAAGAAAATATAGCCTTACAAACAGTAGCATCCTTTCTGGAGTTTTCCGGGGAAGGAATGGCAGCACAAATAAACGGCAGTGAAATTCTCTGCGGTAATGAAAAGCTGTTGTCCCGTTATCAGGTTTCTCTGGAGCAAGTAGAGGTTGGCAAGGCGGGCACAGTTGTCCTGGTGGCCAAGAACAATAAGTATTTAGGACAAATTGTCATTGGAGATACTATTAAAGAGGATGCGGTAGGAGCAGTTGCAGACATGAAAGCCCAGGGTCTCATGACTGTTATGCTAACCGGTGATTCCCTGCAAAGTGCGCAAGGCGTAGCTGCAAAAGTGGGCATAGATGAGGTTAATGCTCAGCTGCTTCCTCAAGATAAGCTGAATGCTTTAAGCAGAATCAGAACCAACTATGGCAGTGTTATGTTCGTAGGTGATGGTATTAATGATGCGCCTGTTTTAGCGGGAGCAGATGTAGGTGCAGCCATGGGCACAGGTGCTGATGCTGCTATTGAAGCAGCAGATGTAGTTTTCCTGAATTCTCAATTAGCTTGCGTTCCTAAGGCTTTGGCTATTGCCAAGGAGACGGTACATATTTCCTGGCAAAATGTCTATTTTGCTTTGCTTGTTAAATTTGCTATACTGGTAGCAGGTCTTATGGGTCATGCTTCCATGTGGGCAGCAGTATTCGCTGATACAGGCGTTGCTGCTTTGTGTGTCTTAAATTCTATTAGGATTCTTTATAAAAAAAAGCTAAGAGGGTGTCAAAATGGAGCACGGTTATACTCACAGTAAGAATATTGTTAATAGGTTAGCTCGTATTGAAGGGCATGTACGTAGCGTGAAATTAATGGTAGAAGAGGGCCGGGACTGTTCGGATGTACTTACTCAGCTAGCTGCTATTCACCAGGCTGTGGAAAATACTACCAAGGCTTTTTTGAAAGAGCATATTGAGCATTGTGTTACTGAGGCCATCCATGAAGGTAAAGAGGATGAGGCTTTAAAAGAGCTTGAAATAGCTATTGATCGTTTTATGCGGTAATATAAAGCTCGCATTTTATTTGCCTCGGGCGTCTGGTGCCATGCGGCCGGCTTTACGGACAGAACTTATTTCTGGCCGGTCCTCGGCAAGGCCGCCCTTAGGCAAATAAAACTGCTCGCTATACACATTTTTACTAATAAGAGGTGGCAGAACAATGACCAAAAACGAAAAAATATTAGTGGAAAATATAACTAAGGCTTTGCAAACTGCCACTCCCGGCGCCGAAAAAGAACTAAAGCTATGGGATGCAGCAGTTATGCTGCCACTTCTGGAAACCAGCGAAGGCCTGAGTATTTTGTTTCAGGTGCGGTCCATGGATCTTAAATGGCAGCCCGGGGATATTTGTTTTCCAGGCGGCAGACGAGAGCCTGAGGATGGGGATTTGGCAGTTACGGCTGCCAGAGAACTGGAAGAGGAACTGGGCCTTGCTAAAGAAGACTATAGTCTGCTGGGACCTTTGGATTATTTCTATACTTATGTAGGACCAATGTTATTCCCCTATGTAGGCATCATTCACCACCCTGAGCAGATAAAGCCCAGTACTGACGAAGTGGCAGAGCTTTTTACCGTGCCTATTGCCAAGCTGCTGGAAATTACGCCTAGAAGCGGTACCATAACCATTGCTTCAAAACCGGGCAAGGATTTTCCTTTTGATGTGTTGCCGGAGTATAAAACAGAATGGACAGTTCGCAAGGACTATAAGGTCTATTGCTACAATTACCAGAATCGGAGGATTTGGGGCATGACTGCCCGTGTCCTACACAGCTTTTTGAACAAAATCAGAGCACTATAGCAAATGCTATGGTGCTTTTCCTTTGCCCGGCTATTTATGTTATAATAGGGGGTAAATTAAAGAGAAGGATGGCAGAAATATGGCAGAGAAATTATTGCTAATTGATGGCAGCAGCTTAATACATAGAGCTTTTTTCGCCTTACCACCCCTAACCACCAAAAAAGGTGTGAATACAGGAGCCGTGTATGGCTTTTGCAATATGCTTTTAAAGCTTTTACAAGACGAGAAACCACAGTATGTGGCTATTGCTTTTGATAAGTCCAGAAAAACCTTTAGAACACGAAAATACGCAGAATACAAGGCACAGAGGAAGCCTACTCCTTCTGAATTGTCGGAGCAGTTTCCTTTGGCTCTCAAATTGTTTACCGCCATGGGCATTAAAGCATTTGAAGTAGATGACTATGAAGCAGACGATATTATTGGCACTTTGTCTGTGGCAGCAGGTAATGATGTGGAAGTGCGCATTGTTACCGGTGATAAAGATGAGTTCCAGCTGATCAGGGATAATGTGAAGGTTTATTACACCAAGCGAGGCATAACAGACATTGTTGTGTACGATGACAAGGAGTTTGCCAAGAACTATGAAGGGTTAGCGCCTAAGCAGATCATCGATTTAAAAGGCCTTATGGGTGATGCCAGCGATAATATTCCCGGCGTGCCCGGGGTCGGCCCTAAAACCGCACTGAAGCTGTTGGTAGAATATCATTCCATAGAAAATGTTTTGGCTAATGCAGATAAGGTTAGCGGCAAGAGCCTGAAAGAAAAACTGCTGAATAATAAAGAGCAGGCTATGTTGTCCAAGGATTTGGCCACTATTTGTCTGGAGGCTCCTGTAGATAAGAATTTGTCCAATTATACTTTGCAGGGTATGACTGCTGAGGCCAAGAGCCTTATGGAGGAACTGCAATTTAGAACCTTCTGGGATAGATTCTTGCCGGTTTTGGGTGCCCAGGATGGCGCAACCGGGGATGAACCTATGAGCCTTTTTGGTGCAGCAGTGGCAGAAACCAAACCAAGCTATGAGCAAAAAGCAGTAATTACTACTGCTGAAAAAGCTGCGTTCTGGCAGAAACTGCAGGTCACCAAAACTCTGGTGCCTATGACCTTTGAAGTTGCAGGCGAAATTCCTAACTTGTCAGTAGCGAAGGCAGAATTTTTCTTTGATAATACTAACTATGCTCTCACTTTAGAAAAAGAAGACGAAGAGCAGTTCTATACTTATTTGTCCGATGAGCGTGCACGGAAAGCTCTTTGTGATGCCAAAGAATTATACAAGGCAGCTCTCTGCCATGGTAAGAAACTTGCCGGCGTAGAAGAGGATGTTGCCTTGGCAAGCTATCTTTACGAACCGGGTGAAACAAGCTATGGGCTGGAGGCCCTGGTTAGTCGCTATTTAGGCGGCGAAGGTAAAAGTGCAGCCCAGGTAGCAGAGCTGGTACCCAAGCTGCAAGCCTATTTGCAGGACAAGGAATTAACCAAGCTGTATAAAGAAATAGAATTGCCGCTTACCCCGGTGCTTGCTCAGATGGAGGTCAATGGCATTAAGATTGATCGTCATATGTTAGCTGACGTTACCGCAGAGATGACCAAGAAGGTTGCTGAGCTGGAACGCTTGGCTATGGACCAGGCAGGGGAGGAATTTAATCTGAAGTCTCCTAAGCAATTAGGACAAATACTTTTTGAGAAGCTGAATCTGCCCATTATCAAGAAAACAAAAACAGGCTATTCTACCGATGTTTCCGTGTTGGAAGAATTGCAGGGCAAGCATCCGGTAGTGGATACGATTCTGGAGCATAGAAAATTATCTAAGCTGCTCTCTACTTATCTGGAAGGACTGGAGCCCTTGGTCAACAAGACCACCGGCAGAATTCACACTCACTTCCAACAAATGGTAACTGTTACAGGCAGGCTCTCCAGTACAGAACCTAACCTGCAAAATATTCCTACTCGCACGGAGGTAGGTAAGAGAATGCGGGAAATGTTTGTGCCGGGAGAAGGCTATGATCTCTTAATGTCCTGCGATTATTCTCAGGTGGAACTAAGAGTAATGGCTAGCATTGCTCAGGACCATCTGCTGATGGACTCCTTTGCCAAAGGACAGGATGTTCATGCCAGAACTGCTTCGGAAGTATTTGGCGTACCTTTGGAAGAAGTTACAGCCAATATGCGTATGCGTGCCAAAACAGTTAATTTTGGTATTATCTACGGTATCAGTGATTACGGCCTGAGTAAGCAACTGGGCGTATCCAGAGCTGAAGCAGCCCGTTATATTGAGAGTTACTTTTCTCGCTATGTGGGCGTTAAAGCCTACATGGAAGCAGAGGTAGCCAAAGCCAAAAAACTAGGCTATGTAGAAACCCTTTTTGGCAGACGTCGTTACTTGCCTGATATTAATCACAGTAATTATAATTTAAGAAGCTTTGCTGAACGGACTGCCATCAATACTCCTATCCAAGGCACTGCTGCCGATATAATTAAAGTAGCTATGCTCAAGGTGGCCAAAGCATTGGATGAGGCTCAGGTAAAGAGCCGAGTACTTTTACAGGTACACGATGAATTGGTGTTGGAAGTAACAGAAACAGAAAAAGCAAAGGTTGCTAAAATAGTAGAACAAGAAATGGAAAATGCTGTAAAATTACAGGTGCCCTTGGTGGCGGAAGTAGCTACAGGTAAGAACTGGGCACTGGCGAAATAAGGTGAAGACATGCCGGAACTACCGGAAGTAGATCAGGTTCGTAAAACTCTCATTCCCCATATTGTGGGAAAAACCATTAAGCAAGTAGAAGTAGGATTGCCTCGCATGATTCAGTATCCTACTGCAACGGAATTTGCTAAAAAAGTGGCTGGCAAGAAAATTGTAAGTATAGACAGACGTGGTAAATATCTGCGTATTAATTTAGCCGGAGATATGTATATTCTGGCTCATCTTAGGATGACAGGGGCACTGCTGGCAGTGGGCAAGAAAGAACCGGAGCCACCCTATGCACATGTTAAATTTGAACTAACCGGGGAGGAAAATCTCTGGTTTACAGATATTAGGACTTTCGGTACCTTGTATCTTATTGACCATGATGATAAAGTTATTGAGGGTTATGCTACATTAGGACCTGAACCTATGGAAAAAGCCTTGACCGGGGAATATCTGGCTCAGGCTTGCAAAAAGAAAACAGGTGCTATTAAAGCCGTCATTTTGGATCAGAAAATTATTGCTGGTTTAGGTAATATTTATGCCGACGAGGCTCTTTTTGGCGCAGGAATTCTGCCTACCAGGCCAGCTAATTCTCTGACCAGGGAAGAATATGCCAAGCTGGTAAAGTCTATTAATACTGTCATTGCTCAGGGTATCAAGAATCATGGTACTACTTTCCGTAATTATCAGGATGCCGATGGCAAACAGGGTACAAATGTTTTGTATTTAAATGTATATGGTCGTAAGGGCGAAAAGTGCAAGAAGTGTGGGACTATTTTAGAACATTGCAAAGTGGTTGGTAGGGGCAGCGTTTACTGTCCACATTGTCAGAAATAATTATAGTAAGTTCGCAATTTATTGTCTCGGGCGTCTGGTGCAGTGGTTTGCTGTTACCATTCAGCGGCGCTTTACAAGCTTGCTTCATGGACAGCTATCACATGGCCAGTTCCATTTGCTTGCTACGTCGCTTTGCTCCTTGCTCGCAAGGAAGCTGGCTCAATGCGGCCGGCTTTACGGACAGAACTTATTTCTGGCCGGTCCTCGGCAAGGCCGCCCTCTGACAATAAATCTGCTCACATGCTTAGGCGAGCAGGTTTATTCGCCTAAGGAAACCATTAAAAAGCCGCTAGGCGCCACGGTTTCCGAGGCAATAAACTGCGAGCCATAAAAAGGATATACTATGAAAATTATTGGCTTAACAGGGGGCATTGGCTCCGGCAAAAGCACCGTAAGTGCATATTTAAAGCAAAAAGGCATCAGCATCTTGGATGCTGATGCTATTGTTGCGGCTGCAGAAGCCAAAGGCTCACCCCAATTTCCTGCCATTGTCAAGATTTTGGGCCAGGAAGTCCTTAATAAAGAGGGCGAATTGGACAGAAGATTGGTTAGTAAGCTGGTTTTTGACCAGCCTCAGAAGCTAAAAGACCTCAATGATATTGTTTATGCCTGTGTGGAAGACGCCAGGGTTAAACTTTTAAATGAAAAAAAAGCTGAAAAACTTGTTGTATTTGATATACCTCTTTTGATAGAATGTAACTGGAATAAAAAGGTAGATGAAGTATGGCTGGTGGCAGTGGACAAAGAAACACAAATTGCCAGGGCCATGGCAAGAACCAACCTCTCCAGGGAAGAAGTGGAGAAGAGGATCAATCATCAAATGCCTTTGGAAGAAAAAAAGCTATATGCTAAGGTGATTTTAGATAACAGTGGCAGTCTTAAACATCTGTATGAACAGGTGGACGCTGCCTTAAATAAGATAGAGAGTTGAGAAACACTGTGCGTAAAAGAAAACGTAATAATATGGGATGTTTTTTCTTCATCCTTATGTTTATTTTGCTTGCCATATCCGGCTATGAGATTTGGAACTCGGATTATGTGCAACGTAAGATGGTATATAAATGGCCTCATGCCCAGGAGATTCACATCCATAGCGCTAAATATCGGGTAGATCCATACCTGGTAGTTGCCGTCATGAAAAACGAAAGTCATTTTGATACTCAGGCTCAATCCCATAGGGGCGCTATGGGATTAATGCAGATTATGCCGGAAACGGGAGCCTGGATTGCCAAATCCATAGATTTCCCTAATTTCAAGGATAAAATGCTGCTCTTGCCGGAGCTGAACATTAAGTTTGGCTGTTGGTATCTGGGAGAGCTGGAGCACGAATTCCAGCAGAATGAAATACTTACCTTGGCGGCCTATAATGCAGGCAGAGGTACGGTTAAGGACTGGATGAAGGAAAACAAGTGGGATTTTACTTTTAGTGATCCAACCCTTATTCCCTTTGAAGATACCAGAAAGTACGTAGATCAAGTGCTCAGAGATAAAAAACGCTATCAATATCTTTATCAGAACTTGAAGCCTAACCCTTGAGTCAAATAAATTAAAACATAACTAAAAGCTCCGCTCTCCTTTCAGGGGGTCGGAGCTTTAACTTTGAAATGGTGTATAATAGCTGCCCACAATTGATTTCTCTAGTCATTGGCAATTGCGCAGGATGCTTTATTATTATATAATTATACGAAATGAGTAAGGAGACTCCTGTATGAATCCCATTTATTTTCGTATAATATTTGTCTTTATAGATTTAGTTTTGCCCCTGGTGACAGGGTATTATTTGAAGAAAACCGGCCGCATGCATGATAATACTTGCAATCTCATGATGAAAATAAATGTGGTGGGACTGTGTACCTTTCTTACCTTTTTAAGCTTTTGGGCTTTGCACTTATCTAAGCAGCTTCTCTGGCTGCCGGTGCTGGGAATATTATTTACCATACTGCCCGGTATTTTGGGAGCATTAACCTTTGCTAGAAGCTTCTCTGATTATCTGGAACGTGGAGCCTATATTGTAAGCTGTATGCTGTCCAATCTAGGTATTTTGGCCGGCCTCAGTGCCTTTATCTTATATGGCGAAGCAGGCTATGCCTATGTACAGCTTGTTGCTACGCCACAAAATATGTTGCTGGTCATTCTCTGTTTTCCCATAGCTCAATATTATGCTGCCAAGCAGCAGGCAAGGTCAGCCAAAACTCGTATTAAACTAAGCTTTCGTGAAATGTTTCTGACTAAAAATCAGATACCATTATTAGGCATGCTGGCAGGAATTTTGCTCCAAATTAATGGAGTAGTCAGACCGGATATTTTAGAGACGGTGTTCAAAAACATGGTGCATTTTGGAGCTTGGTTTGCACTACTGCCGGTAGGCTACTTAATCGATTTTGGCAGAGCCAGCGAATACTATCATAGAGTATTGAGCCAATTGCTCTTACGCTTTCTTATTCTGCCGGTGCTTTTCTATTTTCTTATGAAAAATTTCTTTACTGACCAGGTACTGCTTGGCACCATCCTGCTATGCGCCGCAGCACCCACAGGTATCAATGCAGTCATAGCGGCCCAGATGTATGGCCTAAAGGTAGACCTTACCATTGCCTCCTTCTTAACCAGCACAGCAGTATATATTATTTTGTTTCCGTTATTTTTTATCTATGTGGTGGGCAAGGGTGGTCTATAAGATGGCTCTTGACCTTGTCTTGTCCGTATGATAAGATAAACATTGTCCTAGTCAATGACCGGGACTATGCGGTTGTGGCGGAATGGCAGACGCGCTAGCTTGAGGGGCTAGTGGGAGCAATCTCGTGCGGGTTCAAGTCCCGCCAACCGCACCAATAGTAAAGAACATTTATAGACGGCGGATACTGCGTTATAACTTCAAAAGAGAGCTGTGGACATACGAAAGATGTATAGTCCCCAGCTCTCTTTTTTGTTATTTCTTGTACGCCGTCTCTAAAGGTCCTTTGTCGTTTGAAGCAAGCTAAAAGCTTTATTGAGGTAGGATTCTACAAAAACAAGGCCTTTTTTGACCACTTTTGTCAAAAAACGACCACTTTTGTCGAAAGGGGCTGTTTTTTATTTTTTTTTGCTATAATGAACTAGATTAGATTTTGTTCACTTTAAAAATACTTATAACAAAGGAGAGAATAATCATGTTTAGTCGTAATCAAGCAGATAAATTTTTTGCGGCAGCAGTTTTATGCTCACTCTTTACGACAAGCCCTGTGTGGGCAGCAAGTCTTACTAGTAACGTTACCGTAGAGCCGACAACTAATCACTCAAATCCTAACGATAGTTATGTATCCATTATTGTTGAGGGAACTAATGTCGAGAACCTGAAGGGTATTGATCCGGCGGATTATCCGGAAATGACGGTTTATGTTGCAGGTGATAAGGTGCTGGATGTTACAGGAACTAATAATGGTTCTTTGGGCTATCAAGTTAATGGGGCATATAGTAAAAATTTTCTTTATATCAAGGGCGCTGTAACAGGTACAGTAACCGCAAATGAGAACGCGACAATGCAGGGAAATGAAGCAAGGATTAATGCAGCTGGTATAAATGCTATTGGTGGCGGTCATATTACAGCTGATTCCGTAGGGAACTTGACTGTAACATCTATGGCTATGACTGAAGCTGACAATACTTCAGTCAGAACAAAAAGAGATGAAGCGAATACCTATGGTGTGCGGGCTAAGGACTATAGCAAGGTAACTATTGGTGAGATTGGGAATATAACGGCAACAGCCACTACACAAGATCCTACAACAAGTGGTCCTGTAACTGGGAATACAGTTTATACTTCTGTAAAGCATTTTTTAGACAGTTACGGACTTAATAATGATAGTAGCGTGTTAACAACAGGGAATATTGGCAGTCTGAACGTGAGCGCAATTTCCCCGGATGTGATTGGAGCTAACACCAAGGAGACATATACTGCGGATACACATCTTCTTATAAACGCAGAAGCTTATGGAGTTGGTAATTATTATGGTGGTACGACAACTACTGGTAATATAGGCAGTATTACAGTAAATACGACAATTGGGAAAAATATAGCTGGTGATGCTAGTGTATCTGCTGTCGATGTTAGTACGGAGGTTTGGGAAAATGCCTATGGTTTGTATAATAATACAACAAGTGCTTCTTCCTCCAATCTGACGGTAGGTAATATAGGAAGCATGTCTGTTACTGCTACTGCGGGTGATGCTGCGAGTGGATCTATTATAGGTTTGGAGAATGATTATCTAGATAAGAATTATATAAATTCTTATGTCAGTGCTTATGGGTTATATAATGATGGTAATAGTGGTACTGACAGTATTTTAACCGTTGATGATTTGCTGGGAGTTTCTGTAACTGCTTCTCTTGGCAATGTGACGGCTAAACAGGCTGATGCAGCTATAGATGCTTGGGTTACGGCTTATGGTATTTATGCAGGTTCTGGTGCTATCAATAATGTAACAGGTAATGTGGAGATTACCAATATTAGTGCTACTGCAGGTACCATGACAGATTCCAATAAAGAAAGCACTCCTATTATTGCGCAAGCTTATAGCTTGTATGCTTATATTGCTGGTGCAACCAATAACGTTGGTGTGAATATTACAGATGGTTATCCCAAGGGCAATAGTAAGACTATAAAACTGTTGGGGGATGTGTATGCTCGTGATAGCGGTATTAATAATCTAATTCTTGACGGCAGCAGTTCATATTTGCAAGGCAATATTCTTGAAGTTATCAATGGTAAGAATAATGTTACGGTAACCAATGGGGCAACATGGAAACCTGTTTACGATAACCGTTACGGCAGCTTTAGCGTATTGGGAGATGCCACAACTTATAGCCTCAGCAAAACGGTGCAAGATGTTACCGCCCAGGTTAAGCTGACTTTGAGCGATAAGGGCAAGATTGACTTGACTTGGGATAATGAGACTCGCGACCCTCATGCAAATAATAATGCAAATAAGCGGACTCTGACATTAGATACTTTGGCTGGTGATGGGGGCGTCTTTGTGGTAAATACTAATCTGGCAAATAATGTAGCAGATGAGTTTATCATTACTGATAATGCAGCCACGAATCTTGGCATTGATGTGAACTACGATCCTGCGCTGGCAACGAGTGGTTTGGCAGTGGGGAACGAGATTACCGGCAGTGCTAAAGTCCTAACCGTTGGTTCTGGGACTATTCCTACGGTGACGGGTGTGGCAGATTCTTACAATACCTATGACTACACACCGACGATTACAAACAATGGTGATAATACTTGGTCTGTTACCAAGCTGGTTATTAACAACGTAGCGGCAGTTTATAATACAGGCGAGACGTTTAACCCGACTTTTGGTAATGGTATTGCTACAGTAGCAAACAAAGTTATCTTAAACGGCGGTGCTGTTGATACCAGTGCGGATAATGCAACCAGAGATCCGGCTACAGAACAACGTACCCTGACACTGGACCAGGTATCCGGCACGGAAGGCTTGTTTAAGGTACATACCAATCTGGCTGCCAATACAGGGGACCAGATTATCTTAGGAGCCAACAGCACTCTGACCAAGGCTGCCATTGACGTGACTTATGATCCTGCTCTGGCTACCAGCGGTTTAGACAATAATAGTAACATTAGTGGCAATGCAGTAGTACTGACAGATAACTCAGGAAAAATGGCTACGGTGACGGGAGTAAGCGATTCCTACAATACCTATGACTACACACCAACCATTACCAACAATGGTGATAATACCTGGTCTGTTACTAAGCTGACCATTACCAATAAGACTCCGGCTGAGCCTACTAATCCGACTAATCCAGCAGAGCCGACTAACCCGACCGACAATCCTACTACTCCTACTAAGACGACCATTACATCACCTTCCCGTCCTATGAGAGAAGCGCGCCATCAACGTATGGCTCTGCACAATCTGTGGGTTAACGGCGAGCTGAATAACATGGAGAAACGTCTAGGCGACCTCCGTGCCGTAGAGTCTGCTGAGTCAGGTATCTGGGCAAGATATGAATATAACAAACTGGAAAAAGGTAGCAATGCTAATCTGAAATACAACTACTTCCAGCTAGGTTATGATAAAGATTTCAAAGGTGATACCGGCAACTTCTATCGCGGCGTAGCTTTCAGCTATGGCAAGGGCGATGGTTCTTATGAAGTAGGTACAGGTGATCTGAAAGAGGGAGCTATGACCTTGTACCAGACCTGGGTAGGCAAGAGTGGCAACTATTACGATATTGTTGCCAAGGCAGGCAAGCTGCTGAATGACTATAATGCAGTTGCAACAGCTAACCCCTATACATCAGATTATCATTCCTGGGCATACAGCATTGGCGGCGAAGTAGGCAAGAGATTTAAGAAGGATAACGGCTTCTTCCTAGAACCACAATTTGAGTTTACGCTGGGCCGTATTAACGGTGCTGATTACACCACTAGTACCGGCATGAATGTCAATGTAGATGCACAGAACTCTGCTGTTGCCAGAATTGGCGTAGCTGTTGGTAAGGAAATCAAGAACGTTGGCAGCTACTATGCCAAGGCTTCTTACTTCCATGACTTTGGCGGAGGCCTGAATCTTACTGCTTCTGACAGCACTACCAATCCGTTCAGCTATGGCGAGGACAGTGCCAAGAACTGGTGCATCTTCACTCTAGGCGGCGCTATGAAAGCCAGCAAGAACTGCAACGTCTACGGTGAGCTCAGTAAGTACACCGGTGAATTGTCCAACAATATTCAAGTAAATGTTGGTGCTCGTTGGAGCTTCTAATTTAGTTTCTCCCCATGGGCAACTATATTTCTTCTTCTTTTGGTTGCCCAGCAAAATAACCCGTCCCTATTGTGTGGGGGACGGGTTATTTTACAAGTTTACACTTTTAAACGATTGCTCATTATACCTTTCTATCGAGCAATTGTATCAATTTGCCCTATCAGGTACATAATTGATATTAAGATTTGATACAAGCCTTAGACACAGTGCTACTGTGCTCTAGGGCTTTTTTGTTGCCTGAAAAGGTGTGCTAAAAATAGGCAATTTAGGCGAGAATTGAGAAAAATGGCCAAAATTTTCTATTGAGCAAAAGTATACAGTGGTACAGCATGTATCTTGACTTAATTAAATATTTAATATATATTAAATTTGAAAGCGTTATTAACTAGCACCCAGAGATGGCAACAAGTATCTTATGGGCTGGCTGATGGCGCTTTTTATTTTAATTTTAAAGATGCTGGTATATGAAAGCTGAGCTAATAAAGGTGCATTAAAGACGCAATAAAAGTGGATAAATATAGTTGTTTTGAGGTATAATTAAACTGTATATTGTGTGTTTATGTGTTATTAGGGGTAAAAAAATAACAATTTGGAAGGGAAGTTAATTATGAAAACTTTAGCTGAAATGTTAAAACCGAGAAAGTCAGTGTTTTTGGATACAACTAGAGATGATGTTTTAAATTTATCTGACTTTGCTGAGCATAATATTGATGCAGAAAGATTCTTTTCTGAAAACTTCAATACCCAAGGTATGAAAATGTTATTTGATTTAGCTTTTAAACGATTTAAGGGAGAATCAGATACCAGTGTTATAAAGCTAACACAGGCTATGGGTGGTGGTAAAACCCATAGTATGTTAGCGTTAGCTTTGCTGGCATCTGATGAAAAGTTACGTAGCAAGGTTCTTGGCAAAGAGTTTAATAATATAGGAAAAATAAAAGTTGTAACATTTTCAGGACGTGAGAATGCCGACTTTGGTATTTGGGGAAGTATAGCAGAACAACTGGGAAAGAGAGAGATGTTTAGTGGATATTATTCTCCGTTGAAGGCTCCTGGTGAAAGTGCATGGATTAATTTATTAAAGGAAGACAAAGTATTAATTCTGCTAGATGAGCTTCCTCCATATTTGGAAAATGCAAGATCTATAACTGTAGGTAATTCTGACTTAAGTAAAGTAACTATGGCTGCACTTGCTAATCTATTTAGTGCTTTAGGTAAAAAGCAATTATCTAATGTTTGTTTAGTATTTTCCGATTTGCGTGCTACATATGAATCAGGTAGTGAATTACTTCAATCAAGTTTTAAAGAGCTGGAAGCTGAAGCTAATCGTATTTCAATGGAAATTGCACCAGTGGCTTTAAATAGCGATGAAGTATATTATATTTTAAAGAAACGTTTATTTGAAGATAATCCGGTGACAGAAGGTTATGCAATGGCAAAGAATGAAATTGCCATTGCTTTTAAAGATGCTGTAAACACATCGAAAAGGATGGGGTTTACTTCATATTCTGGCGAAAGTGTTTATAAAGGAATTTGTGATGCTTATCCATTTCATCCATCTATAAAAGATTTGTATGCCAGATTTAAGGAAAATCAAAACTTTCAGCAAACTCGTGGATTAATAAGACTAATGAGGCAGATTGTACGTTACTTTTATGAAAGTGATGAGGCTAAAAAGGCTTATTTAATTAATGTATATGATGTAGAGTTAAACAATCCCAATATTATGGCGCTTTTCAGACAGATAAAGCCGTCTCTAGAAGAAGCAATTAGTCATGATATAGCGCAGGATTCAAAGTCAATTGCAGAAATTATTGATGGGGAGCGTCCTGAAAAGGATAATTATGCGCAAAGATTGGCAAAATTAATATTAGTTTCATCTCTTTCTACGGCAAGTCATGCATTGTTAGGCCTAACAGAGCCAGAGATATTAGGATATATGAGCGCTCCTAACTCTGATATGAACGCATTGAAGAGCTGTTTGGAAGAGATTAAGACACAATGCTGGTATATTAAGACCGACAATCGTGGTAGGCTATATTACCAAAATACAAAAAATATGGTTGCCGAGATGAATACCTTGGTAGACTCTTATACTAATGAAAATGCAAAAAAAGAATTACGTAGAATTTTAACTGATAACTTTAGTCCAAAATTAAAAATTTGTTATGAAAAGCTTTTTGTTTTGCCAGCTGTTGACGAAATTCAGTTAGATGCAGAAAATATTTCTTTGGTAATTTTTGAGCCTTATCCTGGCAATAAGTTACACCCTGATCTGCAAGCGCTTTATGACAACACAAGTTACAAAAATAGAGTCATGTTTCTTTCAGGCGATAGAAGTATAATGGAAAAACTCTATGAAAATAGTAAAAAACTTAAAGCCATCCAAACAATTATGAATGGACTAAAAGATGAAGGAGTTTCTGGTACCGACCAACAATACAAAGAAGCAGAAGTACAATTAGATAAGGCTACGCAAACACTATTCTCTGCTATTAGAGAAACGTTTGTTAGGCTTTATTATCCTATGAAAGATGGTATTGACAATACTGAATTCAAATTGGAGTTTAAAGAAAACAAATTTGATGGTGAAGAACAAATAATTGATGCATTAGAAGATGCAATGAAATATGAAAAGTATTCTAAAGATGATGGATTTATAGAAACACTTCGCAAAAAATGTGAAGCTAGATTATTTACAAGAAAAGAAATGACATTTTCAGAGATTACAGAGCGAGCAGCTACTGAGCCGGTTTGGCAATGGTATCATCACGATCAACTGGAAGTTTTAAAAGATGTCTGCATAAAAAAAGACAAGTGGCGTGAAAAGGGTGGCTATCTTGTAAAAGGTCCTTTTGAAAAAGATCCGACTAATGTTGTTATTACACAAAGTAACTATGACTTTGAAAAAGAAGAGTTTATCTATAATGTTAGAGGTATAGGAGGTAGAGTTTATTATGATATAGGCGCTGATCCAACCGAGGCCTCAAATGAGATTACAGAAAATGTTTTTGTAACTAAGGAGCCACATATAAAGTTTATTTGCATTGATCCTGAGAAAGAAAGAAAAACGGGGAAAGTGGTAGACGTTGTTGGAAAAGCGGATATAAAATTTGGCATTAGAGATACTCTTGGTGATAGGATAATGCAACTAGAGTCTAATAGTAATTATGAAATTAGATATACAACTGACGGAAGTGAGCCTAAAGAAAATGGAGGTATTTATACAAGAGAGTTCTCCATTCCAAATGATTGTAAATTTGTTCGTGCTGTAGCATTGTTTGAAGGAGAGAAAATCTCCGAAAAAGATATACCAATAGATAAAAGTACGAGGTTTCCTGGAGAAAATAAACTTGACTTACAGGCACCACTGATTTACTCTATGAGACAAAGGAAAAAGCTGAATGATACTGATGAAAGCTACTCAGAGCTTGAAACATTAGAAAAAATTAATGATGTCTTTGTTAGAGGAACAGGTGTGTATATCTATGATAAAGAGGACGAACATAATTATGTTGACTGCAATGCAAATATTCCTTATGCACCTGAAGATTTAAAGAACCTAATAAATTTTATAAGAGAAACTAGCTTTAAAAAAAGAGATGTTGTTATTAATTTAGAATATAAGGACATAATTTTTACACGCGGAGAAGACTTCAAAAATTGGATCGAATTGTGTAAACTCGACCTGGATAAGTTGCGGAAGCAAGGAGATATTAAGCAATGAAGAAAGATTTTGTAGGGATAGGCTATAATCCTAAAGAATCATCAAATCATTTTTATATTGTAATTCCTGAAAATACACAGGAACAGATATATGTTTATGAGCGATTTCATTGGGATGAAGATGGAAAACAACTTATTAGGAAGTCAGATATTCTTAAATTAACATTTTCAAGATATAAATGGTCATTGATTGTTAAAGATGTTCTTAGCGAATTTAATGGAAGACTAAAGGATTCAAAAAAACCGACGGGAAAATTTCATGTAGGTGGCAACCCATTAGAAAAGATGCTGGGAAAAGAATTGATGGTTCTATTATGGGGAATAGAGAATAATGATCCTAAAGGTGTACCTACAGCTATTAGAAACTGGATGGGATTGCGTCCAGAAGAAAGATGGTGGCTGTATACAATGACCAATGCTAGTAGTGGTAATATTAATGATAGAAGAGGATGGCGTATGGCATTGAGATATGCTTTGTGCGAAAATCCAGTGGATGAAGAAAAACAGATATCTTTAAACGAATTTATTTAAGGAGAATACAAGTATGTATGAACGTTCATTCATAGAAACACAATTTCCTGTTTCCAAAGTAAGTAAGGAAAGTTACAAAGAGAGAAAAGCCGTACAAAGTCAAACGCTAACAGGCATGGGAAGATGGTGGGGAAGGAAACCGTTAGCGTTAGTTCGTGCTACTATTTTAGGCTGCATACTTCCATCTACAAAATCACCACAAAAAGATATGGAAATGTTCCTGAAGTTGATGAGTATGGATAATGGTGGTTTATTGTTGCGCAAAGAAAAAAGTATTAATGTGAAAAAATTATATGAAGTAGTTAAAAATGATAAGCTATTAAGCAAGCGCTATTTACAATGGTTTAAGGAAGCTCCTAATGAGCCAAAATTAAAACATGGATCTCCAAGAAATGAAATAGAACAAGCTGTTTTCCAAACATTTGGCTATGATGAGAAAATAGAATACTGTATAAGACCAGAACAATTAAATACTTTATCAACTGAAACATGGGAAGAAATAAATGAGTACTATGGAACTAAGGCTAATAGTTTGAAAGAATTTATTACAGAGTTTTCAAATATAAAGTTCGGTAAAGCACTTAGAGTAGGAGATTGCTTTTGCGGTGGAGGGTCCATACCATTTGAGGCAGCACGGATTGGGTGTAATGCTTATGCTAGCGATTTAAATCCTGTCGCAGGATTGCTAACATGGGCTAGCATAAATTTGTGTGGTGCCAATGCAAAAGAAATTTTAAAAATAAAACGATTTCAAAATAAAGTGTATGAAAATGTTGATGAAAAGATTGAAAAATTAGGAATAGAAAGGAACGAGTTAGGAGATAGAGCATTAGGATATATTTATTGCCAGGAAGTAAGATGCCCAGAGTGTGGCAAAATTGTACCGTTATTGACTACGTTTGTCATTGGCAAGCGTGCTGGTAAAGTCGTTGTTAAATTAAGGCTAAATAATAATAAATTTGATATAGATGTTATAACAGATGCTTCTCCGGATGAATTTAAAAAAGCTGGTGAGTCTTATACGGTGGCATCTGGTGATTTGTTTTGCCCAAATTGTCATAGAATTACACCACTTTCTTCGATAAGAGGAGATAGGTTGGGAAATGATGGGAAAACAATATATGGGTTACGGGGAATGGAGAAAGAGGAGTTCTTACCAAGTGCTAGCGATCTTTTTTCTGAACGTTTATATGCGATTAGATACTTAAGAAGTGATGGAACACGTTATTACAGAGCGCCGTCAAAGCGTGATTTAAAAAACGAAGAAAAAATAAAAAAAATAGTAGCTAAACATATTGTAATTTGGCAAAAAAAAGGATATGTGCCAAGCAATGCTATTGAAGATGGCGAAAAAACTTCGGAATTGTTAAAAAATAGGACTTGGAGATATTGGCACCAATTATATACACCAAGGCAATTATTAAATTTATCATTGCTGTTGAAAGAAATTTTTAGGGAAAAAGATCATAAATGTGCTGTGGCTGGAATATTGGGTATAAATAAGTGCGCGGATTTTGCTTCAAAGTTATGTGGATGGACTGCTTCAGTTGATATATCTACAAACACATTTTATAATCAAGCGCTAAATCCACTTAGCAACTGGGGCGAACGTAGTTTTTATATGTATAATGCATTGTGGAACTGGTCACTTAATCAATATGAAACATCTGAAAATTCAAATATAACTTTAGCTGATGCAAGAAGTGTGAATGAAAATTGTGATTTATGGATAACAGATCCACCGTATGCTGATGCAATTAACTACCATGAGTTATCAGAATACTTTTTAGCTTGGGATAAAACGATAATTGAGACCATATTTAAAAATTGGTATACAGATAGTAAACGTGTTTTGGCTGTAAAGGGTGATACACATTTTTCAAGTAATATGATAGAAATTTATTCAAATCTTAACGCTCATATGCCAAGTGATGGAATGCAAGTGGTAATGTTTACACATAGTGATCCGGCTGTTTGGGCTCAACTTGCTATTATTATGTGGCGATCGGGCTTAAAAGTTACAGCAGCGTGGAATATTGCTACTGAAACAGATGCATCTGGATTAAAAAGTGGCAATTATGTTAAAGGTACGGTTATATTAGTACTTCGTAAATTGTCTGATAATGATGTAGCATTTTTGGACGAAATTAATTCAAATATAAAACGTGAAGTAAAAAAACAGATAGAAAGCATGCAAAAGCTAGATGATAAGGAAGAACCAAACTTTTCTGATCCAGATTATGTTCTAGCAGCTTATGCGGCTTCTTTAAAAGTATTGACATCTTATGCTTCTATTGAAGATCTAGACTTAGACTATGAGTTGAATCAAGCAATTTTAAATCCTACCAATAGTAAGATTGTTGGTATTATTGAAAACGCTAAAAAAATAGCATATGATTGCGTAATACCGATAGAATTTGATAGCTACTTGTGGAGACAACTAAGTAATGCAGAAAAATTTTATATTAAAGGACTTGAGAGTGAAAAACATGGTAACTACCAAATAGGAACGTATCAGGAGTTCGGTAGAGGCTTTTCAATAGGCGGCTATTCACAAATGATGGCTTCTGAAAGAGCAAATAATGCAAGATTAAAAACACCTTATGAAATGGCAGGGAGAACTTTTAATGACGTTCCAGATTTTGAGAAATCTTTGATGAGAACTGTATATGCTGGTATATATGCTGGTATTGAAGAAGAAAATAATCCTAATAAAGCTTTAGGGTATATTAAAAACGAAATACCAGATTATTGGGACAAAAGGGACATGATTAAACAGATACTGTCATTTCTACTGGATATAAAAAATATTAGCAACATGCAACCACATTGGACTGAGTCGGTTGCAATGGCAGAGATGCTCTTAGCTTTAGTTGAGCATGATAGTATTTAAGCTGTGAGGAGGTAGTTCTGTGATATATAGATATTCTTCACGATTAGCAAAATTGGATGAATCGTTTCTAAATAAAAAGCTTATTAATGCACAGAATTATGACCGCATTGCAGGATATTTTTGCTCATCAATTCTTGAAGTCGCAGGTGAAAGTATTGAAAATATAGCCGGTACAGTTAGAGTCATATGTAATTCTGGCCTTTCTGCAGAAGATGTTGAAGTTGCTGCGTATGCACAAAGAATAAAACAAGAGTGGTGCGAATTTGAACCTGAAGTTAAATATTCTTCACCTAAGAGCGCAGAGAGACTATCTAGGCTATATCGTTTATTGAAGAGCAAAAAACTTCAAATTCGTGTAATTCCTGATGAAACGTATGGACTAATGCACGGAAAAGCTGGAGTTATCACTTATAAAGATGGAACTAAAACATCTTTTTTAGGAAGTATAAATGAAACCAAAAGTGCATTTCAACTTAATTATGAAATGGTTTGGGAAGATAACTCAGAAGAGGCAGTGGAATGGGTACAAAATGAGTTCGACTTTTTCTGGAACAATAAGTATGCAGTGAATTTATGCGATTTTGTTGTAAAAGATATTGAAAGAATCGCTAAAAGAACGGTTATACCATTGCATAAATGGCGTGAAGATAAAAAAGAAGATATAGCTGCAGTTGCAGTAGAAGAGCCGGTATTTCGTAAGGAATTCGGTTTGTGGGAGCATCAAAAATATTTTGTTGAACTGGCATTTAAAGAGCATCAAAAGGACGGCGGGGCAAGGTTTCTTTTGGCCGATCAAGTTGGCTTGGGTAAAACAATTCAATTAGCAATGTCAGCTAAACTAATGGCATTATATGGAGATAAGCCTATTTTAATAATAGTACCTAAAACATTAGTGTTCCAATGGCAAGATGAAATGAAGAGCTTGCTAGATATGCCTAGTGCAGTATGGACAGGAAGCGGGTGGCAGGATGAAAATGAATATTTTTACCAAGCTGATTCTGTGAAGGCTATTCAAAAGTGCCCAAGAAGAATTGGTATTGTTTCTCAAGGCCTTGTTTCTAGAAAAACGGAAGCTGCACGGTTCTTGCTAGAAAAAGAATATGAGTGTGTTATTTTAGATGAGGCACATAGAGCAAGAAGACGCAATCCTAATAAGGATGCTAATAATGTTAAAGCTGATCCAAATCTTCTTTTGCAATTTATGCAAGAAATTTCTCTAAAAACCAAGAGCTTACTGTTAGCAACGGCAACACCGGTTCAAATTAATACAATAGAAGCTTTTGATTTACTGGATATTTTATGTAAACCGACTGATAAAGTTATGGGTGACATATACAGCGAATGGCGCAGAAAACCGCAGTATATGTTAGATATGGTTTGCGGACTTGAACCAATACCACAAAGTGAAATCTCAATGTGGGATATTATTAGAGATCCGTTTCCAACAAGGTCAAGTAAAGCATATAAAATTAACAGCCTGCGTGATGTTTTAGGCATCGCCGATACAAAATATGTATTAGAACCAGAAGTATATCAAAATAGTAAAGCTTCAACTAAAGATAAAATTAAAGCTTTATTTTATTCAGACGATTTTGTAAAAAACGATAATCCTTATATTAGACATATTGTAAGAAGAACAAGGGAGTTTTTGGAAAATACAATTAATCAAGAGACTGGATTACCGTATTTAAAGAAAATAACTGTTGAGCTATATGGCGAAAATGACAAGGATGCTTTAGCACTTGATGGTTACATGCGCCAAGCGTATGAAAAAGCACAAGAATTTTGCGGCTTATTATCAAAAAGAGTAAAAGCTGGCGGCTTTATGTCCACATTAATGCTAAAACGTATTGGAAGTACGATTATAGCTGGAGAAAGTACTGCTAAAAAAATGCTAGCATGGACAGAAGAGGGCAGACAAATATTATTAGATGAGTTTGATGTAGACGCTGAAGAGGATGATGACGAAACTTCAGACAGTGAAGTTAAAAATCTAACCCCGGAAGAAATAGAATGTTTGAGAGTTTTAGTTAAAGTGCTATCTATGAATCATGATAGCGATCCTAAATATATTAAAGTGCTTGATATTTTAAACAATGGGATAAAATTTGGAGATATACCTTGGAAGAAGCAAGGCTGCATAATCTTTTCACAGTATTTTGATAGCGCACAATATGTAGCTCAGAAATTATCTATTGATATGAAAGATATTATTATTGGCTTATACGCCGGTGGAGATAAATCAGGTTATTTTATTAATGGCGTTTTTGAAAGTAAATCAAAAGATGAGATAAAGGCTGAAGTAAAAAATAGGAAGATTAAAATATTGGTAGGAACAGATGCAGCTAGCGAAGGCTTGAATTTACAGACTTTATCCACATTGATAAATCTTGACTTACCATGGAATCCGACTCGGCTTGAACAGAGGAAAGGCCGTATTCAAAGAATTGGTCAATTAAGTGATAACATTAAAATCCTTAATTTACGCTATAAAGACTCTGTTGAAGATAAGGTTCATAAGGCGTTATCTGAAAGATTAAGTGATATCTATAATATGTTTGGCCAAATTCCAGATACATTAGAAGATGTATGGATCGATATTGCTACAGATAATGTGGAAAAGGCTAAAGAACGTATTGATGAATTGCCAAAGCAAAATCCTTTTACAATAAAGTACGAAACTATACCACCGAAAACAGAGGACTGGAATTCATGTACTACTGTTTTAAATAAGGAAGACAAGAAGAAACAATTATTGCGTGGTTGGTAATGACGGGAGGATAATCAATGGATGCTCATAGATTATGGCTGTTAAGTGATTTTATTGGAGCTAATAAAGTATTATTTAAAATTCCAGTATACCAAAGAAACTATGATTGATCTGAAAGTAATTGTAACAGGTTACTAGATGATATAAAAAATATAATGGATACTGGTCATAAACACTTTATTGGTGCAATAGTATATATGGCATCTAAGGAGGCAAGCTTCTCATTACGAGACTATATCGTTATAGATGGTCAACAACGAATAACAACAGTAATGTTGTTGCTAAAGGCTTTGGCTGATGTATCAAAAGCTGTTGGTGGCGGATGTGAAGATGAAATTCAGGACTCCTATCTTCATAATCAACATTGTGCTGAGGAATTTAAAGTTAAGCTTAAACCAATAAAATCTGACAATGATCAATTTCTTGCATTATTACAAGATAAGTGGGGTGAAGTAGATAATGATGGACATATTGCACTGAATTATTTAATATGCAAGAATAGAATTGAAAAATGGGTGGGACGTGGATATTCACCAAATGATATTTTGCAAGCACTTGAAAAGATTGAGTTTGTTGAAATTGTGTTAGATAAGGGTATTGATGATCCTCAAATTATATTTGAAAGCATTAATTCTACCGGGCTGGAATTGTCAAATGCAGATTTAATTAGGAACTTTTTGCTTATGAATGCCAGTAATCAAGAATTTTTATATGAAAATTATTGGCTATATATTGAAAAAATATTAAAACCAAAAACTGATTATACTAATTTAAAACTGTTCTTTTTGGAGTACGTAATATACAAAACCAATTCACCAGTTAACGATAGCCGCTTATATGAGCGCTTTGTTAAGATGTTTAAAGAAAATCATTATACACAAGAAAGTTGCTTAAAAGAATTAAAGTACTATGCTGATATTTTTAAAGCTTTTGTATCTTATGATGACAATTATTCTGTAATAGTAAATAAAACTTTAGGCAGCCTTAGAAGTCTAAAACAGACTACTTGTTATCCTTTTTTGTTACATGTTTTTAATGATTATAAAAAGGGTATAATCGATAACGCAACTCTAGAAAAAACACTAAAATTAATATTAAATTATTTGCTAAGGCGGTCTGTATGCGGTATTCCATCTAATTCATTAAGAGGAATGTTTATATATTTATATGGACGTATATTTAAAGTTACTTCTAATAAGCAGAAATATTATGAGGCTATAAACAAATTTTTGTTTACTTTAACTACCAGAGATGTTTTTCCTTCTGACTCGGAATTTGAAAGATCACTTCGAACTTCTAACCTTTATAGTAATATAGCGATGTGTAGGTTTTTGTTAGTAGACATCGAAAATGGTGATGGTAAAGAAAAAATAAGCGCTGATAATCTTACTGTAGAGCATATTATGCCTCAAAGTTTGGGCGTGGAGTGGAATTATATTTCTCAAGAAAAACATGAAGAATATGTGCATGTTTTAGGTAATCTTTCTGTGACTGGGTATAATTCTGAACTATCAAACAAAAGCTTTAGTGAAAAGAAAAAAATAATAAGAGAGAATTCTAAAGCTGTTGTTTTGAATAGTGATGTTTGGGATCGTGCAACTTGGAATATTGCAGATATAAAAGCAAGAGGAAAACGTCTTGCCGACATAGTACTTAAACGCTACGCAGTCAAGAAGGTTTTAGATGATGCCATTGAATTTGAGTATGTAACGGCCATTGGCTTGGATACTCGTTCTGATGTTGTTGGAAAAAAACTAGTAAGTTTTAGATTTAATGGTGAAACCTTTAGGCAAAATAAATTTATTTCAATGCTTTTAGATGTTATTAAATTATTGGATAAGTCCAAACCTGGAGTTTTAGAAAACATAGCGAAGGAAAATTTAACTTTTCATGGAGTTAAAAATAGCAAGCATCCTCATTTGAGTGGCAGAAAAAGTGATCTACGTGTACCAATTGAGATTAAGGAAGGCGTGTATTTAGAAACAAATTTCTCCTCTGTAAGTATTATGAACTTTATTGATACATTAATGGATCAATTTAATGTAGATAAATCTTTATTTTCTGTTTCAGTTGTTGCGGAAGAACCTACTGATGATGAAGATGACTAATAAACAAAAACGATGCTATTAATATAAGCAGTAATTTAGGGGAAAAGACTACCGAAAAAGATATATGCTAAACATAAAACTGTACCACTTTTAACACCGAGCTAGTTATTCACAGCTAGCCCGGTAATTTTTGGGATTTTTAAATGACAGTCTTAAATTTTAGTGGATATTTTTCTATAAATCTTGTATTATGGAGTAGAAATGGGGAATAAAAAATGGCAGAGTTACTTTATGAAAAAATTTATAATGATCTTTTAAATAAAATACAGTCTCGTATTTATGACGAAGGAACAATGCTGCCTACAGAGTTGGAAATGGAGTCAATTTATAATGCTAGTAAAGCTCCAATACGTCAAGCACTGGCGAAATTGCATGACGATGGTTTTATTGTCCGAAGAGCTGGAAAGGGAACGTTTGTATCGGGGAGAAGCTGCTGGCCTTATGCTCGTATGAGCGGAGTTATTGAAGAATTAAACGCTAAGGGTAAGTTTTTAAGGTGTGTTACGCATTCAATTAAGATTGAAAAACTGCCTAAAAATATAGCTGATGTTATAGGGATGAAAGTAGGAACTAAAGTAGTTAACGTTGTTCGTATTCGTTATTATAAAGACCAGCCAGTAAACTATATGCATCACTATGTTATTGGAATGAGTAAACAAGACATTGAACATGAGGGGAATTTTTCATCGATGTTGGCTGTTTATGATAAACGTGGTATTTTAATAAGTAGGACAGACGATGTTATCGAAGCTGTTGCAGCTTCTAAAGTAGTTGCAAATGGACTGGGTATTGAGCCTGGTTATCCACTTTTACTAAATAACCGTACTACTTTTAAGGCAGATGGAAGTGTTCTGGAATTTGTTAAGGTTTACATGAATACAAAAGACTGGAAATATAGAGCTCATTACTTAAATACAATTTAACAGGTAGCTTCCAAGACGAATCTTGGAAGCTTTTTTTATGAGTTTATTTTGGGCGCTGTTTTCTTGAAATTAAATTATAAAAAATAAAACACTTGATATTATAATATTATAATATTATAATATTATACGAAAGATAAAATAGAAGACAAGGGGTGATTGTATGTCTGTACAAGCAATGATGACTTTGGGATTATTTGTAGTGGTGGTTATTTTGTTAATCTGGCAACCTATAAGTCCAATTCTTACTAGTGTTGGCATTCCTTTGGCACTAACGCTTTTAGGCATTATTAAGCCAGCTCAGGCATTTACGCAGTTTTCCAATCCAACAATTATATTTTTTATGAGTCTTTTGGTTGTTGGTGGAGCAATCTTTAAAACAGGATTAGCAGATTTTCTTGGAGAAAAAATTATTTCGTTAACTGGAAAGGGTGAGAGGGGTGTAATTACTGGCACAGCCTTGGTTTCTGGTACAATTTCTGCTTTTATGAATGATACAGGGACTACCGGTTGCCTTATGCCTATTGTCGCATCTGTAGCCAAAAAATCTGATGTTTCACTTTCTAAGTGTTATATGATACTTGCTTTTTTTGCAAGCGTGGGCGGAACAATCACGCTAATTGGTAGTGGTGCACATATTGTTGTGCAAGGTGTATTGGAAAATGCAGGGGTTCCAGGTTTTGACTTTTTTGAATTTACGCCATTTGGTTTATCATTTGCCGTTATTTCTATGATTTGGTTATACTTTTTTGGCATAAAAGGTTTACCAGTTCATGAAGTTAATGAAGCTGATATTCCTCCAACGGCAGAACGTAACAAAATTAAAATGATTATTGTTTCAATAGTATTTTTGTTTATTGTTTATTGTATGGCATCTAAACTTTTGGCAATGCATATTGCAGCAGCACTCGGAGCATTTCTTGTTGTTATTACAGGTTGTATTAGTATTGACGATGCTATAAAAAGTTTTAGTATGTCAACTTTATTTCTTGTTGCCGGAATTTTTGTTCTTAGTTCAGCTCTTGCAACTACTGGTGCAGCAAAAGTAATAATTATGTATCTTTCCGGACAGTTAGCTGGATTACATCCAATTATTGTTATTTTTGGCGTATGTCTGGTTACTTTGGTAGCTACGAATTTTATGATGGGTACATCACTTTCTGCTATTCTTGCACCAATGTCAATACTTATCAGTCAAGCTTGTAATCTTCCACCGCATGCATTAGCCATAGCTGTTGCAATTTGCTCATCTGGTGCTTTCTGTACTCCAATTGGTACTGGCCCTAATTTGCTAATTTATGATATTGGTGGGTATTCATTTAAAGACTATGCTGTAAGCGGCTTGGCCTATGAAATATTTATGTTAGTAATTTGTACATTTGGCATATATGCCTATTATGTGATGTAAAAAAGGAGAATGATAATTATGTTTATTTGTAATCCAAGAGTACAAGGCGTAACTACTGAACTTTTAGAACTGTTTAAGGATGTGTGTCCATCTACTATTGGACATATGACAGATATAGGATTTATTAAGCATTTAACACCACTTTTAGAAAATTTTCATTTTGTAGGAAATGCTGTAACAGTCCAACTGCCTCATGCTGATGGAGTTGGCATACACAAAGCGGTTGATGTTGTTGAAGAGGGAGATGTACTTTGTGTAAATACCTGTGGTGAATATGATCGGGCATGTATGGGAGAAATTGTTGCCTATGCTTATAAAGAAAAAAGGGTAGCTGCAGTAATTATTGATGGCCCAATTACAGATGTAAAAGCTGTCCGTAAAATGGGCATGCCTGTTTTTTCTAGGGGGATTAGTCCACTTACTACTAGAAGAATTGGATATGAAGCATTGATAAATGTTCCTGTTGCTATAGATGGCGTTGTTGTTAAACCGGGAGATTTAGTTGTTGGAGACGATGATGGGATACTAGTACTTGATCCAAAGATGGCAAAAGAATTCGGAGATAGAGCAATTGCTAAACAGAACGGAGAACCTGCTCTTAAGAAAAAAATTCACCAAGGAGCAAGCTTGCCTCAATTAAACGGGGCTGTAAAATTCTTTGAAAATAAGTAGGATGGTATAACATATGGAAAAAATAAAAGAATTAGCAGAGCAGGATAAACAATATATTTCTGATTTGCGTAAGCAGATACATAGTCATGCTGAAATATCTCTAAAAGAATTCGAAACTACCAAGCTTATTGCTGACGAATTGTTAAAATGCGGCATTGAAGTTAAAACTTGGGAAGGCGAAACAGGAGTTTTAGGTGTTTTAAAAGGGAAATATCCTGGGAAAGTCTTGGCTCTTCGAGCAGATATCGATGCTTTGCCATTGGTAGAACAATCAGGACTTAGTTTTAAGTCACAAAATCCTGGAGCCGCGCATTGTTGTGGCCATGATATTCATACTAGCGTACTTATTGGTGCAGCTAGAGTACTAAGTGATATGAAAAATCAGCTCCATGGCACAATAAAGTTTGTTTTTCAACCAGCAGAAGAAGGGTTGGGCGGGGCAAAATTGATGATTGAAAGGAAAGTGTTAGAGAACCCCAAACCCGATGCTATTATTGCGTTGCATACATGGCCGGATATTCCTGGTGGCACAGTAGGATACCGTTTTGGTTCTTTTATGGCATCATCAGACACCGTTGATATTAAGTTTATCGGAAGAGCTGGACATGCGGCTCATCCACATAAAAGCATTGATCCGCTTGTTGCTGTTTCTACCTTTGTAAATGCTGTTCAAACAATTGTATCTAGGGAAACAGCACCAACTGATCCATTAGTTATTACATTTGGTAAAATTTATGGCGGGACAAAGAGGAACATTATTGCTGGGGACGTTACACTAGAGGGGACAGTTCGTACGTCTAATAAAGAAACACAAGATAAAATGCCAGAAATAATGACAAGACTTGCTAGCAATATTGCTGCGGCATATCGTTGTACAGCAGAAGTTTCTTATTTTAAAGAAGATCCACCTGTTGTTAATAATGATGAATTAAATGAATTAGTTGTTACTGCTAGCAAAGAAATATTAGGAGAAGAAAATGTAATTGCTTTGAAGACAATGTCTATGGGAAGCGAAGACTTTTCTTATTATATGGAGAAGGTTCCAGGATGCTTGTATCGTTTGGGAACTAACAATGATGATCCTAAGAGCCATTTGCCTCTCCATAATCCAGGTATCATATTTGATGAAAAGGCTCTTATTACTGGCGTAAAAGCTATGAGCGCCATTGCTTTTAAGTTCCTTAACCGCTAGTGAATAAAGAGCTTTAGGATCTTGAAGTTATTGCTTTACAAGTGAAAATGAAACATTTTTAACACCGGGCTAGTTATCCACAGCTAGCTCGGTAATTTTTTTGCCTAAGTACTGGCCTGGATCTAGAGGCTGTAATATCTCATAAACTACCTAAAAATCTACATGAAAAAAGTTTAAAACGCTGAAACTCCCATGTATACTAAGATGGTGGCAATATAGGATAAATATGTCTCATTTGGCCACTTGCCAAACAAATGTTCGGTTGCTATAATAGGGCCATAACAAGTTTGGAGGTAGTGAAAAATGACAAAAGATATTGTCTGTCCGGAGTGCGGTGAGACTATTTTAAAGGCCGGAGATTTACCTTTTTCGCCTGAGGAAAGGTACTCCATACAGATTGATTGCCCTCATTGCAAGAAACGGGTTAAGGTTGAAGTCGATAACGATTGGGATATTGAACCACAGTAGAAAAGAGGCTTATGTGGAATGCACGATAAGATAGTTTGCCCAGTGTGTGGGGCAAGGTTGGCGGATGGAGTAGGGGCAGAGTTTTCTACCAAAGTAGGAATGACGGAAGATAAGAAGTATATGACCATACCGACTCTTTTTATAAAATGCTATAAATGCAAGGCGGAAATTGGCGTGTGGAGCAGGAAAAAATTGAATAATACGGGTCCCAAACAATAATGGACGTCTTTACTTAGCACGGAGCACGATGCGGTATACCGACATACGAGCGCGGCAAGTAGCTTTTAATTAAGCTATTTGCCGCGTTCTTTTTTTTTGAAAATTTTTGAAGAAAGTTTTTTAAACTGTCCAAAAGGTGGACAGTTTAACTTTTAAGATATAACCAGAGCAAAAGAAAGGAGGTGAGTAAGAGTGAGTCCCAATGAACGTAGACAAGCAGTTCTAAATGCCCTTGTAGATAGGCGTGAAGACAGAATTGAAAACTTAGCTAGGGAATTTGGCGTTAGTATGCATACTCTCCGCAGAGACATAGAAGAACTCACCCTTGCTTACCCCCTGGTAACTGTTCGTGGAAGATACGGTGGCGGAGTCAAAGTTGAGGATTGGTACCATCCAGGCCGTAAGACTTTGTCGCCTGTTCAGGCGCAACTGCTAAAGAGATTAGCTACTTCTTTAGCTGGTCAGGACTTGAAAATAATGAACAGTATTTTTACCGACTTTTCTCAATATTAGGAAGGATGTGTATGTCATGGATGTTAAGAAAATTGCTTTAGAGCTCCGAAAACTGGCAGATAAGATAGATGCTCCTGCCACGATGAAAGAAGCTCCAAAGCTGGATTTAGAGACTGTAAGAGGTCTTTTGGCAACAAAGTCGAGATCCGGTAAAACAGCTGAAATTAAGCAACTGTTAACCTCTTTCGGGGCAGAAAAAGTTTCTGCAGTAAAGCCTGAGGACTATGCAGCCATATATAAGGCTGCCAATGAATTATGACGGTCCACGCGGTATTATCCGCTTCCTCCAGTCACCGGTGGCTTAAATGTACGCCATCTGCAAGACTGGAACAGGAATTTGAGGAACAGACATCAGAAGCTGCCGAAGAAGGAACTGCAGCTCATGCCTGGTGCGAGTACAAATTACATAAGGCTTTAGGGCAAAAATGTACCAAGCCTAAGACGAAATTCGATTGTCAAGAAATGGATGCTTACACTAACGATTATGCCTCTTACGTTTTAGAACAGTATGAGCAGGCCAAAGCTACCTGTAAGGCACCTCTTATGCTTATTGAGCAGCATCTAGACTTTAGCTGCTATGTACCACAAGGTTTTGGTACAGGAGACTGCATTATCGTAGCGGATGGCAAGCTCCATGTAATCGATTTCAAATATGGCCAGGGTGTTTTAGTAACAGCTGATCATAATCCTCAAATGATGCTTTATGCACTAGGAGCTCTTACCTTGTTTGACTTTCTCTATGCTATTCCGGAGGTTGAGTTAACAATTTATCAGCCACGACGGGATAACGTAGACACCTGGGTAGTTAAGGTAGAAGACCTTAAGGCCTGGGCAGAAAAAGAGCTAAAACCACATGCGCTTTTAGCTTTTGAAGGCAGGGGAGAATATACTCCAGGTCCGCATTGCCAGTTCTGTAAAGCTAAGGCTTTATGCAGGGCAAGGGCAGAGGCAAACCTCAGTGTTGCCAGGGATGATTTTGCAGTACCTCCCATTTTGACTGATGAAGAGGTAGAAAAGATTCTAGGCACTATTGAGCACCTTACCAAGTGGGCAGAAGAGATTTACAGCTATGCAGCAGACGCAGCCATTAATCATGGTAAGAAATGGCAGGGTTTTAAGCTGGTAGCCGGTAAGACCAACCGCAAGTTTACGGATGAAAAACTGGTGGCTGAAGCTGCCAGAGAAGCAGGCTATCACAAGCTGTATCGTAGAAGTCTTATCACCTTGACGGAGATGGAAAAGATGATGGGCAAGGAAAGATTTAATGAAGTATTAGGGGCCTATGTAGTTAAGCCCCAAGGCAAATTAAGCTTAGTACCGGTAACGGACAAGCGTGATGAAATTATTATGGCTGATGCCAAGGAGGATTTTAAAAATGACTAATAACAATATGAGAAACACCAAGGTTGTAACCGGCAAGGTAAGACTGTCTTATGCAAACGTGTGGGAACCCAAAGCTATCAATGGCTCTGAACCTAAATATAGCGTATCCGTAATTATTCCCAAAAAGGATAAGAAAACTATCGAAGCTGTTAACAAAGCTATTGATGCAGCTTTGGAAAATGGCGTGGCTAAGTTTGGCGGCAAGGTACCCAAGCGTTCTGCCATTAAGATGCCACTGCGTGATGGTGATTTAGAAAGAGAAGATGAAGCTTATGCTGATGCCTTTTTTATCAATGCAAACAGCAAGGTGGCACCACAGATTGTGGATCAAGACTGCAATCCTATTTTGGACCAGAATGAACTGTATTCCGGTTGCTATGGCAGAGTGTCCATTACCTTCTATGCTTTCAATTCCAATGGTAATAAGGGTATTGCAGCAGGGTTAGGTAATATTCAAAAGTTGGAAGATGGGGAGCCTTTAGGAGGCAGAAGCAGCGCGGCAGCAGACTTTGCTACTAAAACTGATGAAGATTTCTTAGGTTAGGAGGAAATAAGGAGGCAGGCTTGTCCTGCTTCCTTTCCAAAGTTATGAAGACACTAAGCATAGATATAGAAACATATTCATCTTTTGATTTGCCTAAATGTGGCGTGTATAAGTACTGCAATGCTAAAGACTTTAGGATTCTGCTTTTTGCCTATGCTGTAGATGAAGGTCCAATAGAAGTTGTGGACTTAGCTCAGGGAGAGAAGCTGCCGGAAGATATTGTTACGGCTATTAAGAATGACAGCGTAATTAAATGGGCTTTTAATGCCCAGTTTGAGCGCATTTGTTTATCAAGGCACTTTATGGAATGGCTTTCACCAAAAAGCTGGAGGTGTTCTATGGTCTGGGCCGGAGAGCTTGGCATGCCGATGTCCCTGGTGGGTGTTAGCACGGTTATGGGCTTAAAGGAACAGAAGATGGCTGAGGGTAAGGACCTCATCAAGTATTTTTGTAAGGAAGGGCACTTGCCAAGTGAAGCGCCGGACAAATGGAAAATTTTTAAAGCGTATAACCGGCGAGATGTGGAGGTAGAGCTTGCCATAAAGGCTAAGATGAAGAACTTCCCAGTAACGGAGTGGGATAACTACTGCTTGGACCAGGAAATAAACGATAGAGGAGTTCTTTTGGATAATGACTTCGTTGCGGCAGCATTAGAAATGGATACAGCATTTCGCAGCCGAGCAATGGAGAGAGCCAAGGAACTAACAGGGTTGGATAACCCTAATAGTGTAATGCAGCTTAGGGATTGGCTTCTTGATGAAGGCATTAATTCAGAAAGCTTGGATAAGGCAGGCATCAAGGAAATCCTAAAGACGGCCACGCCTAAGGTGAAAGAGGTCTTGGAGCTAAGACTAAAATTGGCCAAATCTTCTGTTAAGAAGTACCAAACTATGCAAAGTGTAGTGTGTCATGATGGCAGGGCGCACGGACTCTTACAGTTCTACGGTGCAAATAGGACCGGGCGCTGGGCCGGCAGATTAGTACAGGTACAAAACTTGCCACAGAATCACATGAAAGATTTAGCTGAGGCCAGAGCATTGGTTACCCAGAAGAATATTCCAGCTTTGGAAATGCTCTATGATTCAGTACCAAACGTCCTATCCGAACTTATCCGTACAGCTTTTATTCCACCTAGTGGGCAGAAGTTTTGTGTGGCAGATTTCAGTGCGATTGAGGCCAGGGTTATAGCTTGGCTAGCTGGTGAAACCTGGCGCATGCAAGTATTCCATGAAGGCAAAGATATTTATTGTGCTTCAGCTTCTCAAATGTTTCATGTACCGGTTGAGAAGAATGGCATCAATGGCCATTTAAGACAGAAAGGTAAGATTGCAGAACTGGCTTTAGGCTACGGTGGTTCTGTAGGAGCCTTGATAGCTATGGGAGCTTTGGATATGGGAGTAGCTGAAGAAGAACTACAGCCTTTGGTAGATAGCTGGAGAAACTCCAATCCTAAAATAGTTAAGCTTTGGTGGGATGTAGACAGGGCGGCTTTAACAGCGGTTAAGCAAAAGACTAGCGTGAGCTATAAGAATCTTGCTTTTGCTTATAGCAAAGGATTGCTGCTTATTACGCTTCCTTCCGGAAGACGAATTTCTTATGTGAAACCGCAGATAGCGCCTAATAGGTTTGGCAAAGACGCCATTACCTATGAAGGCACCGGGGTAGCTAAGAAATGGGAAAGGTTGGAAACCTATGGGCCAAAGCTAGTGGAAAATATTGTGCAGGCCACGGCTCGTGATCTTTTAGCTGAAGCCATGCAAAGACTTAATAAAGCAGGATATCAGATAGTAATGCATGTTCATGATGAAGTGGTAATTGAGGCAAGTAAAGAAGCAAGCTTAAAAAATATAACAGCAATAATGGGCGAAGTGCCTAGCTGGGCAGAAGGCCTGGAGCTTAGGGCTGATGGCTATGAATGTGAGTTTTATAAGAAGGAGTAAAAAGATGACCAAAGATATACATAAAGCCTACCGTGATCCAACCATGGATGCCGCGCTAGGCGCAGTGAAAAGGTATGAAAAAGAATTTAAGCATCTGATTTATGTTTGCAGTCCATATAGCGGGGAAGTGACAAGAAACGTAGAAAGGGCAAAGGCATACTGCAGGTTTGTATTGCGGCAGAATCGAATACCCATGGCACCTCACCTTTTATATCCGCAGTTTATGGATGATAAGGACAGGGGAAGAATATATACGATTAACGAGGTCATTTTAAATAAATGCACTGAGTTATGGGTATTTGGGGATCGGAGAAGTCCGGGAATGAAGAAGGAAATAGCTTATGCCAAAAGCAGGCTAAAGAAGATACGGTATGTAACAGTAAAGGAGAGAGTCTAAATGGAATTTAGCTTATATGCGGCGGATTGTAGGAATAATCCTAAAAACTGTTTGTATCCCAATGAATGTAAAGTGGATAGTAAAGAAGCCATGGTGAAGGCTGCAAGCTTTGACCATGTAACTGCAAAGTTTGCTAAGAACTACAGAAATATTAATAACTTTGAGTTAACGAATGTGGCAGTCCTGGATTGTGACAATGACCACTCTGAAGATCCTCTTTCCTGGATTTATCCAGAAAACTACGACCGCCTGTTTCCAGGCGTAAATTTTGTAGTAGTGCCTAGTAGAAACAACATGAAAGAAAAGGACGGTAAGGCAGCAAGGCCTAGGCACCATGTGTACTTTCCACACGGAACGATGACAGATGCCAAGAAGTATGCAGAACTTAAACGTGCTATCTATAAGCAGTGCCCTTTCTTTGATGGCAATGCTTTAGATGCAGCCAGGTTTATCTTTGGCTCTGACGCAACTAATCTTATTTGGCATGAAGGATATATGAATATCGACCAATTCTTAAAACCGAGTATTCCTAAAGGCCAGCGTAACAGTACCTTGTCTCGCTTTGCCGGTCGGGTAGTGAAACGCTATGGGGCAGACGAAAAAGCACATAAGTTATTTCTGGAAGAGGCAGCAAAATGTGAGCCACCGCTTTCTGATGAAGAACTGAGTTCCATATGGGGAAGCGCCAAGAAGTTTGCTCAGAAAGTGCAAAAGGAAGAAGGGTATATTTCTCCTGAAGAGTATGACAAAGATTTTACACCAAGGTCTTTAAGGCCAGCCGACTTCTCAGATATTGGCCAAGCCAAAATGGTAGCTAGGGAATACGGCAATGAATTGTGTTATACCGAGGCCACTGATTATTTACGCTTTAATGGTGAGCGCTGGGTGGAATCTAAGCAGGAAGCCGTAGGTGCTATGGAAGAGTTCTTGGATTTGCAGTTAGCAGATGCTTATGATGACTTAGCCAAAGCCAAAGAAGCTCTTGTTGCGACAGGCATTTCAGAGGCAGAACTGAATGCCGGCGGGAAAAAGCTGGAGGCTACGTTGGGTGAAGGGCAATATAAGCTGCTTCAAGAATACCTTAATGCCAAGCAGTACCTTATCTTTGTCCTAAAACGCAGGGATATGCGTTACATAATAACAGCCCTTTTGGCTGCCAAGCCAATGCTGGGCATCGATATTAACGATTTAGACAGTAATGAGTATTTGCTAAACGTACCGGGAGCAACTTTTGATCTAAGGGACGGAAGTTCCAAAGGACCGGATCCGGCTGACTTCATTACTCAGCAGACAAGCTGTTCTCCGGATGAAGCAGGTAAGGAACTGTGGCTGTCAGCCTTAGACATTTTCTTTTGCAAGGATAAGAAGCTTATCCAGTATGTCAAAGAAACAGCCGGAATTGTAGCGGTGGGCGAAGTACGGGAAGAAGCGCTTATTATCTCCTATGGCGAAGGGCGCAACGGCAAGTCTACCTTTTGGAATACCATAGCACGGGTTATGGGAACCTATGCCGGGAACATGTCTGCGGATGCCCTAACAGTAGGATGCAAAAGGAACGTGAAACCTGAAATGGCAGAGCTTAAAGGTAAAAGACTTATTATTGCTGCCGAGTTAGAGGAAGGGATGAGGCTTAACAGTGCTGTGATAAAGCAACTCTGTTCTACGGATGATATTTACGCAGAAAAGAAGTATAAGGCACCGTTTAAATTTACTCCCAGTCATACTTTGGTGCTTTATACCAATCATTTACCCAAGGTAAGCGCTAATGACGAAGGAACATGGAGACGGCTTATCGTAATACCGTTTAATGCCAAAATTGAGGGGGAAAGTGATATCAAGAACTATGCCGATTACCTGTATAGGAATGCCGGTGGCTATATTCTGAAGTGGATTATGGAGGGAGCTAAAGACGTAATCCAACAAGAATTTAAACCCAAAAAACCTCCTTGTGTAGAAAAGGCCATTGCTGAATATAGAAAGCAAAATGACTGGTTTGGTAACTTTTTGGATGAGTGCTGTGAAGTAGGCGAAAACTTTACGGAAAAATCCGGTGCTTTGTATGACGAGTATAGAGCGTACAGTTATAGAATTGGCGAATATGTACGAAATTCTGCTGACTTTTATGTAGCTTTGGAGACAGCAGGATTTACCAGAAGGAGAACCCACAACGCTAGAGTAGTAGTGGGTTTAAGACTAAAACCGCCTTTTACGGAAGAATAAAAGCGTGTCACCTGTGTCATGTCTATATATAAAGTCCCTATAGGAGGTTTTTATAAAATATAAAAAGGCCTATATAGAGAGTTACGGAAGGACCTGACTCAGGTGACACACATGGAGGGAAAAAGATGCTAGAAAAGGCAATAGAACTGAAGTTGGTGAAAGAAATAGGAAAAAACAAAGGATTATGTTTGAAACTTGTTTGTGCAGGATTCTTTGGTATGCCGGATAGGATGGTGCTTCTTCCTAAAGGTAAGCTTGGCTTTGTAGAGGTAAAGGCACCTGGTAAAAAACCAAGAGCCATGCAAATCGTAAGGCACAAGCAACTTAGAGAACTTGGTTTTAAGGTTTATGTTCTTGATGGGGAAGAACAGATAGAAAGGATAATTGATGAAATACGAGGCGCATGATTACCAAAAGTATGTAGAAAAGTTTATTCTGGAACATCCGGTGGCAGCAGTCTTTTTGGATATGGGCCTCGGTAAGACGGTTATTACTCTAACTGCTATTCGCGAGCTGATGCTAGAACGGTTTGAAGTTTCCAAAGTCCTAGTTATTGCACCGCTCCGTGTGGCACGAGATACCTGGCCAAATGAAGCTAGCAAGTGGAATCATCTAGGTGATTTAAGGTTAAGCGTTGTGGTGGGAACAGATTGCCAAAGAAAAGCAGCACTTAAAACAGAAGCTGATGTTTATGTAATAAACCGGGAAAATCTAGAGTGGCTGGTAGAAAACTATCGCTGGGACTTTGATATGGTGGTTATAGATGAGCTCTCCAGCTTTAAGAATGGACGGAGTAAAAGGTTTAGAGCTTTAAAGCAGGTAAGACCGTTAGTCAAAAAGATGGTTGGACTTACGGGGACACCTAGTCCTAATGGCTTGATGGATTTATGGGCTGAGATTGGTATCTTGGATATGGGACAAAGGTTAGGCAGGTTTATTACTGGCTTTAGAGAACGGTACTTTTTACCAGATAAACGTAATCAAATGGTGGTGTTTAGCTACAAGCCTAAGGTTGGTGCAGAAGCGGCCATTTATGACAAGGTTTCAGATATTTGTATAAGCATGAAGTCCACGGACTATTTGAAGATGCCCGAGCTGATCAATAACGTGGTGGAGGTAAGGATGAACGAAAATGAGCAAAAGGTTTATGAAACCTTGAAAAAAGAAATGGTACTAGAGTTATCCGGCGGTGAGATTGATGCTAAAAATGCCGGTGGCCTTTCCAATAAGCTGCTGCAACTGGCCAACGGTTCTGTTTATGACGACAGAGGCAAAGTCATCCACATTCATGACAGAAAAGTAGAAGCCCTGGAAGATTTGGTGGAAGCAGCCAATGGCAAACCAGTGTTAATTGCTTATTGGTTTAAGCACGACCTGGCAACTATTAAGAAAAACTTACAAGTTCGAGAACTTAAAAGCAGTCAGGATATTAAAGACTGGAATGCCGGGAATATTCCGGTAGCGGTTATTCACCCGGCTTCTGCTGGTCATGGATTAAATTTACAGTCTGGTGGCTCGGCTCTCATCTGGTATGGACTTACCTGGAGCTTGGAATTATACCAACAGACTAATGCCAGGCTTTGGAGACAAGGCCAAAAGGAAACAGTGGTTATCCACCACATTGTTACCAAGGGGACTATTGATGAAAGAGTAATCAAAGCTTTGAAAAATAAGAATATCACCCAGGCTTCACTGATAGATGCGGTGAAAGCACAGATAGGAGGACGTTGCGATGGAAGATAAGGTTAATCATCCCAAACATTATACGAACGGTAAGGTGGAATGCATTGCGGCCATTGAGGCTGCGACAGAAGGACTAGTTGGTATAGCTGCGGTTTGCACCGCCAACATACTGAAATATATGTGGCGTTGGAAACTAAAGAACGGACTGGAGGATTTACGTAAGGCACGCTGGTATCTGGATTACCTAATTACTCATGAGGAGGTAGAATGCAATGAACTCAAAAGAATATCTAAGCCAGGCTTATAGGATTGACCAAAGGATAAACAGTAAGCTTGAACAAGTACGTAGTTTAAATGAGTTGGCTACCAAAGCTACCAATACCATTAGTGATATGCCAGGCAGTGCCACCAGAAATGTGCATCAAATGGAAGATGTGGTGGTAAAAATAGTAGACCTACAAAACGAAATCAACGCCGATATCGATACGTTAGTAAACTTAAAGAGAACTTTTGTAGCCGTTATAAAAGCTGTCGAGAACCCTGAACAACAGACCTTATTAGAGCTTCGATATCTTTGTTTTAAAACCTGGGAAGAAATAGCTGTAGAGATGGGGTATAGCAGCAGGGGTATTTTTTCACTACATTCAGCTGCATTAAAAGAATTAGAAAAAAATAAAAGTGTGCAGTAAAATGCATTGTTTTGCAGTATTGACTTGTGATATAGTTATACTCGAAAGAAAAGGAAACATAATCTATTAGCCTTGGAAGGATGACTTCCAGGGCTATTTTTATGCCCAAATGGAGGTAATGTTTTGCCAAGAAGACCAAAGCATCCGTGTTCTTATCCAGGCTGCCCAAGACTAACAGAGGGAAGATACTGTGAAGAACATCAGAAGCTGACAGATAAGAACTACAACAAGTACGAACGCAATACAGTTCATAAGAAACGATACGGCAGAGCCTGGAGGTTCATCCGTGCCGCCTATGCAAAGGCGCATCCGTTGTGTGAGCAGTGCCTTGCAGAAGGAAGGTATGTGGCAACAGAGCAGATACATCACAAGCTGCCATTGTCTCAAGGCGGTACAAATGATGTTTCCAATCTCATGGCCCTGTGCAGGAGCTGCCATTCCCGGATTCATGCGAAGATGGGTGACCGATGGCATAACCGAAAACGTAGTGCTGGTGCGAGGTAGGGGGAGGTCAAATCTCTGGAGCTAGACTGCTGGCCAACGGGCGCTTGGTCAAACGCATAAAAACGCGAAAGTTTTAGGGGTATTAACCCTTGGAAAATAAGGAGTGTGATTTTAATGGGTAAAAGGGGCCCGGCTAAGGGAACTGGAGGCAGGCCAAATAAGCCATTGCTAGACAAAATTACCGAAGGAAATCCTGGTAAAAGACCACTAAAAGTAATTAGTTTTAATAATGTGGCAGATTTAAAAGGTGAAGATATGCCTAAACCCAGTGAAATGCTTTCTGCTGTGCAAAGAGACGGTAAAACTTTGCAGGCTAAGGAAATTTATGAAGCAACCTGGGAATGGTTAAACAAAAGAGGCTGCGCAGTGTACATCCAACCGCAGATGCTGGAACGTTATGCTATGGCAGCAGCTAGATGGATTCATTGTGAAGAGATAATTACTAGTACTGGCTATTTGTCTAAGCATCCTACAACGGGAGCAGCTATTACATCTCCTTACGTAACTATGAGCCAAAACTATATGTCTCAGGCCAATCGTCTATGGAACGAAATATTTGCTGTGGTTAAAGAAAACTCTGCAGCTGAGTATAATGGCAGCTCTCCGCAAGATTCTATGATGGAAAGATTGCTTAGAGCTAGGGAGGGCCGATAATGATTAAAGCGAAACAAGGAGAATTACAAAAATTCAAACAGGACCTGGGACAGTACAAAAAAGTACTTACAAGGCAGCAATTATTAACCTTAAAAGGCCTGGCTAAGTCTGGTAACGTTACCGGAGCATATAAAGGCCTTAAAAAGATACTAGAAAGGAAAAGTGCATAATGCTTATTGAAAAGAAAAAGACAGCTGAACTTATCCCAGCTGAATATAATCCTCGTAAGGATTTAAAGCCTGGTGATCCTGAATATGAAAAGTTAAAACGTTCCTTGGAGCAGTTCGGATATGTGGAACCTGTTATTTGGAATAAGACTACCGGTAGAGTAGTAGGTGGACACCAGAGATTAAAAGTCCTCATAGACATGGGCATTCAGGAAGTTGAATGTGTAGTTGTGGAACTAAGCGAAGAGAAAGAAAAGGCCCTTAACATTGCTTTGAACAAGATTAGCGGTGCTTGGGACAATGAAAAGTTGGCGCTTTTGATTACTGATTTGCAGGGCGCTGATTTTGATGTTTCTTTAACGGGCTTTGATGCCGCCGAGATTGATGATTTGTTTAAAGAGTCTTTACAAGATGGCATCAAAGATGATGACTTTGATGTAGAAGCTGAGCTTAAAAAGCCGGCTGTAAGTAAGCTAGGTGACCTTTGGCAGCTAGGAAACCACAGATTGTACTGTGGAGATTCTACTAAAAAGGAAACTTATGAACTGCTCATGGCAGGCAAGCTGGCCAACCTGGTGGTTACCGATCCACCGTATAACGTTAACTACGAAGGAAACGCCGGCAAGATAAAGAACGACAACATGGGGAACGATGCTTTCTACCAATTCCTCTTTGACTCCTTTTTCAATATGGAAAAGGTCATGGCAGACGATGCCAGCATCTATGTGTTCCATTCGGACACGGAAGGGCTTAACTTTAGGAAAGCCTTCTCAGACGCAGGCTTTTATTTGTCCGGTACCTGCATCTGGAAGAAGCAGAGCCTGGTGCTGGGCAGGAGCCCGTACCAATGGCAGCACGAGCCTATCTTGTTTGGCTGGAAGAAGAAGGGCAGGCACCAATGGTACACCGGCCGGAAGGAATCCACTATCTGGGAGTATGACAAGCCCAAGAAGAACGAATACCATCCAACCATGAAACCCGTGCCTCTGATTGCCTATCCCATTATGAATTCCAGCATGAGCAACTGCCTGGTGCTGGATCCCTTTGGTGGTAGCGGGACCACCTTGATTGCCTGCGAGCAAAGTAAGCGCATCTGCTACATGGTCGAGCTGGATGAGAAGTACTGCGATGTTATAGTTAAGCGCTATATTGAGCTGGTCGGTAGTACTGATAATGTAACAGTACAAAGAGATGGTTTAACCTATAAATATAGTGAGCTTAAAGCAGAGGGAAAGCCGCTGTGAAGTATACTAGATACTTGCTCATAATGACTTGCTAATTAACACCTTTAGAGCGAATATGAACATACAAAAACAAAGGAGGCAATTAGCATGAGCGTACAATTTAAGGTTGAAAGCAGAAAAGAACTGGTGAAGGCTATCGAGGAACTTACCCTGGAAAAGGCTACCTACCAAGGCATGCCAAGCTGCGCTTACACCCTTGGCGGATTAACGCTGAGCAAGGATGGCACCCTGAGCTGGAACGAGAAGGTGAATGAAACAGCAGTGCAGAGCCTGGTCAAAAGATTGCAGGAGAAGGGCTTTGAAATTGTGCAGGCTAGCGAAGAGCCGGAAGTCATTGGCTTTACGGTGGCTATGCCCAAGAGTCTTTTCACCCCGGAAAGCTGGGAAAACTTAAACAACCTTTTGACCGCCAAGGGCAGCCTGATTCAAAAAGCCTTTAACCTGGCTGCGTTGCCGGAAGCAATCGAAGAAGACGACAAGGTAACCTTCCCCTGGTTCAAGGTAGCACCCAGTGAGCCGGAAGTGGTTGAAGCCTACACCAGGTTCATAGCAGCCCTGGTGAAGATGGCCAGGGAGCAAAAGAGAGTGACAGCCAGGTCGCATCCGGTGGACAACGAAAAGTTCGCCTTCAGATGCTTCCTTTTACGGCTGGGATTTATAGGCAGCGAGTTTAAAACAGTTAGAAAAGTACTGCTGAGAAACCTAACCGGTTCTTCAGCATTCAAGGGAGGACGTAAAAGTGAGATTTCCAACCAAGGCAGTAATTGACTGCCTCAAGGAAGAATTTCCAAAGGGGACCAGGGTGAGGCTGACCAAGATGGATGATGACCAGGCCCCGCCCATTGGTACCCTGGGTACCGTGACTGGCGTGGACGATACCGGAAGCGTCTTAGTGGATTGGGACAATGGTTCAGGCCTAAACGTAATTTTTGGAAAAGATATTTGCAGAAAGGTGACAACTTAAAATGAATGCTACGGTCAAAGAGCAAATCTTAGATATTAGGAATACCGGACTGACGAATATGGTTGACGCTAACATGGTGCAGTTCCTGGCCAACCAGAAAGGCTACGTTGAACTTATTGTTTTTATTGAGGAGCATAAGCGCGAATATGTGCGTTTCATCCTGACCGGCGAAGAGTAAAAAGATACTGTATACTTGCCGAATATCGCTTGCTATTATGCACACTAAGAGCGAATATGTGTATAACAAAAAACAAGGAGGCAGGCATTATGATAAAGATTAACGCATTTGAGAAGGCAGACAGAACCAAGGGGTTTAAAGAGCAGGGGTTAAGCGGCAACATTTACTGGGCTTACAGATACAGCCAGGAAGCAGGCAGCGACCTGCTGGACTTTAACGAAGCCATTTTTGACGAGGATGTTGAAGAGATTGTAAAGTTCTGCAGAGAGCAGGGCATCAAGGAATTTACGATTTCCAGCAACTTTTCCGGCCTGGTCAGCACCCTGGACGCTTTCGACAAGCTGGGCTGCAAGATGAACGGCCTTACCCAGGTACCGCTGCGGTTTACCGAAGGCTACGGTTCAGAAAAGCACAAAGTTGTACCGGCCATCAAGATGAGCTTATAGGAGGCGCGCGTTATGTGGAGAACAGGAGCAATGCTGATTCGCGGTAAGGTTTACAAGTACCAGGTCAAGGTGTACGAGGCAGGCAGTGAGTACGGTATCGAAGGCGGGAAGATTTCCAAGGCTTATGTTTCCAGGGATGGCATAGCGGTAGTAAACTACGACCGGGGCTGGAACCTGGAGCCGGTGGACGAAGGAGCTGCCCTGGCCTTAGGGATTTTGCTAAAGGAACATAACTAAATAAAAAATGAACAGCGGCCGCAAGGCTCTGTTCGTCGTACAGTCGCTGCAAGGCGGCTATTTTTATTACCCAGAAAGGGAGGTAACGGTGCTGCGCAAGTTAAAAAGATATAAGGCCACAAAGTTTAAGGCCAAGGACTCTAAATACAGCAGGGAAGCAGCAGACTATGCCGTTAACTTCATAGAATGTTTGTGTCACACCAAAGGCACCTGGGCAGGCAAGCCTTTTGAGCTTATAGACTGGCAGGAGCAGATTATCCGTGATATCTTTGGTACCTTAAAGCCCAATGGGTATAGGCAGTTCAATACGGCCTATATAGAGATACCAAAGAAGCAGGGCAAGTCTGAGCTGGCTGCCGCAGTAGCCTTGCTTTTATGCTGCGGGGATAATGAGGAAAGGGCGGAGGTGTATGGCTGTGCGGCCGACCGACAGCAGGCCTCCATTGTTTTTGAAGTGGCTGCGGACATGGTGCGCATGTGCCCGGCTTTAAATAAGAGAATAAAGATACTGGCTTCTCAGAAGCGTATTATTTTTCAGCCTACGAACAGCTTTTACCAGGTCCTATCGGCAGAGGCCTATTCCAAGCACGGCTTTAATATACATGGAGTGGTTTTTGATGAGCTGCATACCCAGCCTAACAGGAAGCTCTTTGATGTAATGACTAAGGGCTCCGGTGATGCCAGGATGCAGCCTTTGTATTTCCTGATTACCACGGCCGGAACGGATACCAATTCCATCTGCTATGAAACACACCAGAAGGCTAAGGACATCCTGGAAGGCAGGAAGCACGATGCCACCTTCTATCCGGTAATATACGGAGCGGCTGAAACGGATGACTGGACTGATCCCAAGGTGTGGAAAAGGGTGAATCCGTCCTTAGGCATTACCGTGGGCATAGATAAGGTGAAAACAGCCTGCGAGTCTGCCAAGCAGAATCCGGGAGAAGAGAACTCCTTCAGGCAGCTCAGGCTCAACCAGTGGGTGAAGCAGTCCATTAGGTGGATGCCTATGGATAAGTGGGACGCCTGTGGTTTCAAGGTTTCTGAAGAGCAGCTGGAGGGAAGGGTATGTTATGGCGGACTGGACCTGTCCAGCACCACGGATATAACGGCCTTCGTGCTGGTCTTCCCGCCTTTGGATGAGGAGGATAAGTACTGCGTCCTGCCATATTTCTGGATACCGGAAGAGAGCATGGATCTAAGGGTGATGCGTGACCATGTCCCTTACGATGTCTGGCAGAAGCAGGGTTTCTTAGAAACAACGGAAGGGAACGTGGTTCATTATGGGTACATAGAAAAGTTCATAGAAGAACTGGGAACCAGGTTTAATATTCGTGAGATAGCCTTTGACCGTTGGGGTGCTGTGCAGATGGTGCAGAATTTAGAGGGCATGGGCTTTACCGTAGTTCCCTTTGGCCAGGGTTTTAAGGATATGTCACCTCCTACCAAGGAGCTGATGAAGCTGACCTTGGAAGAGCGACTTGCTCACGGAGGGCATCCTGTACTAAGGTGGATGATGGACAACATCTTCATCCGTACTGATCCTGCCGGCAACATAAAAGCTGACAAAGAAAAATCCACAGAGAAGATTGACGGTGCCGTAGCCACGATAATGGCTCTTGATCGTGCAATTCGCTGTGGAAATGATAATGGTGCTTCTGTCTATGATGACAGAGGTATTTTGTTTGTGTAGATGTGGTGGTATAATATGAAAATAGAGAACATTTATGAGGAGATGGGGTATATGTTTAAGAAAACAAGTCTATTAGCATTGTTACTAGTGTTTATTTGTGCTTCAACAGGGTTGTGTTCAGTACCAAAACCAACAAAGCGTATTTTTTTATTTTATAAAGTTTCAGATGCTGTATTGATGTGTCAAAATTCAGATGATGATATGGAAAAGGGTAAAGTTGAATTTGAAAAGGAACTAAGTAATCATTATAGCAAAAGATTTATCGTTGATGGCGTAAAATATTTACCGGAACAACCAAGACTTTCAGCTGAAGAATACTTAGCAATGGTCAAACAAAATGAAACTCCTTTCATCCTAATGTTAAAATTAAACGGAACTGGAACAACAACAGCAACTTTTCAGAATATGTTTGGTGCAACAAAATCAGTGGTATTGCCTACAATAAAAATTATTAGAAATGAGTATGTTGTTGATAGAGCTGATCATAGTATTTATGGAGTTGCCTATGGAGAGGCAGAATATCATTCTAATGCAATGGCCGCAGGCGGTAATATATATTCTAATACAGATACAAGGAAGACAACAAAAAATGGAATAAGAGGGTATCTCAGAGATTATAGTATATATCAAGGAGATAGAATAAATAAGTATGCTGATATGGATAAATTTAATGCATACAATGATGCTTATACTGGAAATTTTAAAAAACGTGATATTGAATTGTTAGCTATTAATTCAAATGTTCCATATTTAGGGGTTTACGCTAATAATCTTGTTGTAGCTTCTTGTACGCCAGATTATCCTATGGCTAAATCTGGTTGTCTTGTTAACGACAAAATTATGGCTATTAATGGAGAGGCTATTGCTGATGATAATGATTTTACTGAGATTATGAAAAAATATAAACCAGGAGATAACCTTAAAGTTACTATTATGCGTAACGGACAAGAGAAAACTCTTAGCGTTGTCCCTGTAGCAAGAAGTTTGGATATATTTAAAAATAATAAAATATAAAACTTTTTCAGAAAAGCACTTATGCGTAAAGCGTAGGTGCTTTTCTTATGCCCAAAATTAGAAAGGAGAGTGGTTATACTGAACGTTTTTACAAAGCTTTTTAAGTCCAGGGATAAGCCTGTGAACAGTACAGCAGGAGGTGCCTACGGGTTCTTCTTTGGAGGAAGTAATTCCGGCAAGAGAGTTACGGAACGCAGCTCCATGCAGATGACAGCAGTCTATTCCTGCGTAAGGATACTGGCAGAGGCGGTGGCAGGACTGCCCTTGCACCTATACAAGTATAACGATAGCGGAGGAAAGGAAAAGGCACTTGCCATGCCATTGTACTTTCTGCTTCACGATGAACCCAATGAAGAGATGACGTCATTTGTCTTTAGGGAAACCCTTATGACGCATCTGCTCCTATGGGGTAATGCCTATGCCCAGGTTATTCGTAACGGCAAGGGAGAAGTGGTGGCCCTGTATCCGTTAATGCCCAACCGCATGAGGGTGGACAGAGACAGTAAGGGTAACATTTACTACGAATACCTTCACAATACGGATGAGGCAGCTACCATGAAGGAAAGCATGGTGCAGCTTAAGCCCACAGATGTGCTCCACATACCGGGGCTTGGTTTTGACGGCCTGGTGGGATATTCTCCTATTGCCATGGCCAAGAATGCCATTGGTATGGCCATAGCCTGTGAGGAGTACGGAGCTAAGTTCTTTGCTAACGGGGCAACGCCCGGTGGTATTTTAGAACATCCGGGAGTGGTAAAGGATCCTGCTAAGGTAAGGGAGAGCTGGAACACAGCCTTCGGTGGCAGTATAAACTCCAACAAGGTAGCGGTTCTGGAAGAGGGCATGAAGTATACGCCAATATCCATTTCCCCGGAACAGGCACAGTTTTTAGAAACAAGAAAATTTCAACTTAACGAGATAGCTCGAATTTTCCGCATCCCTCCCCATATGGTGGGAGACCTGGAGAAGTCGAGCTTTTCTAATATAGAGCAACAATCCCTGGAATTTGTGAAATATACTCTGGAGCCCTGGCTTATTCGTTGGGAGCAGGCTTTAATGCGAGTGCTTTTAACGCCCCAGACCAAGGAGAAATATTTCATCAAGTTTAATGTGGACGGACTTTTGCGTGGAGATTACCAGAGCCGGATGAACGGCTATGCCACGGCAAGGCAGAACGGCTGGATGAGTGCGAACGATATTCGTGAGCTGGAGAACCTGGACCGTATCTCACCGGAAGCAGGCGGGGACTTATACCTTATTAACGGCAATATGACCAAACTTGCCGATGCAGGAATATTCGCAGCTTCGGCTGGAAAGGAGAATACTACAAGTGAAGAAGTTTTGGAAGTGGAAAAACAAGACGGTAAGCAATCAGGAAACAGGAGAGGAAACAGTGGAAAGAACACTGTTCCTTAATGGTACCATTGCCGAGGAAAGCTGGTTTGATGACGATGTAACGCCTAAGCTTTTTAAGGAAGAGCTGATGGACGGAGCAGGAGACGTAACCATTTGGATTAACAGCCCGGGTGGTGACTGCGTGGCTGCGGCTCAGATCTATACCATGCTTATGGACTACAAAGGTAAGGTTACCGTAAAGATTGACGGTATGGCTGCCAGTGCTGCCTCCGTCATTGCAATGGCAGGAAACAGGGTGCTTATGAGTCCGGTGTCCATGCTCATGATTCACAATCCGGCAACTGTGGCTTTTGGAGATAAGGGCGAGTTTCAAAAAGCCATCGACATGCTGGCAGAAGTAAAGGAATCCATTATCAACGCCTATGAAATCAAAAGCTCTCAGTCCAGGGCGAAGATTAGCCACCTCATGGATGCAGAAACCTGGATGAATGCCAATAAGGCTGTAGAACTTGGCTTTGCAGACGGCATCTTGCAAAGAAAGACAGAAGATGAAGATTTGGAAGAACCGCATGTATCTATGATGTGTTCCAAAATGGCGGTAACAAACTCTTTAAGAGATAAGCTTGCTGCCAGATGCCATATTGAGAAACCAGTAGTACCTGAACGTTCAATTGATGAATGTTTGGCTGAGTTAAATAAATTAAAAATAAAATTATAGGAGGAGTGTAAGAATGACTATTAACGAATTAAGAGAAAAGAGAGCGAAGGTTTGGGAAGATACCAAAGCCTTCCTGGAAAGCCATCGTACTGAAAAAGGTACCATTTCTGCAGAAGATGAAGTTACCTACAATCGTATGATGAAGGATATTGATGACTTGGGTAAGGAAATTACTAGATTGGAAAAGCAGGAAGCCTTTGATAAAGAACTGTCTAAGGTTATTGGTGCTCCGCTTACCAATCGTCCCGGTGCTGCCGGCATTATGGATGAAGACGAGAAGCTGAAACCTGCTCGTGCCAGAAAAGGTTATGCCCAGGACTTACTGAAGGCTATGCGTTCCAACTTCAAACAGGTATCTAATCTGTTGCAAGAAGGCGTTGATGCCGATGGCGGGTATCTGGTACCTGAGGAATATGATGAGAAACTTGTAACAGCGCTAGAGCAAGATAATATTATGCGTACTTTAGCACGTAAAATTGCTACTTCTGCTGAACGCAAGATTAACATCGCAGCTACTAAGCCGGCTGCAGCTTGGATTGAAGAAGGTGGCGCTTTAGTGTTTAGTGATGCTACCTTTGGACAGACCTTACTGGATGCTCACAAGCTCCATGTAGCTATTAAGATTACCGAGGAACTATTATATGATAATGTTTTTGACTTAGAGAACTATATCATTACTGAGTCCGGTAAAGCTATTGCAAACGCAGAAGAGGATGCTTTCTTAAATGGTGATGGTAAAGGAAAACCACTAGGTGTCTTTGCTGAAACAGGTGGTGGTACCGTAGCTAATACTTTGACTGCGGCTATTAAGTCCGATGATGTTTTAGATCTAATTTATGCCTTAAGGAGACCTTATCGTAGAACTGCAAAGTTTATTTTAAACGACCAGACTTTGTTGTCTTTGCGTAAGTTAAAGGATAACAATGGTGCATATATGTGGCAGCCTTCCTACCAGGCAGGTGAGCCGGATAAGCTTTTAGGGTATGAAGTTTATACTTCTACCTATGCACCTAAGACTGCGATTTCTTTTGGTGACTATAGCTACTACACTATTGGTGATCGCGGTGTTAGATCTATACAGGAACTGCGTGAGCTCTTTGCCGGTAATGGCATGATTGGTTATGTAGTTAAGGAACGTGTAGATGGCAAGCTTATTCTGCCGGAAGCAGTGCAAATTCTTAAACTGCAAGCCTAGGAGGGACTAGATGAGTGACAAGCTGATAACGGTAGAAGAGGCCAAGGCATATTTAAGGATAGATGGGGATGAGGAAGACAACCTCATCTCCTCTCTTATTATCCTGGCCCAGGACTGCTGTGAAGACATCCTCCGGTATGAACTTACTGAAGAATTAATGGAACCTCCCATTAAGCAGGCTGTTCTGATTCTTGTCACTCACTTCTATGAAGAACGCAGTGGCGAGGATGTGCCGGAAGTGGTTTATACCTTGCTAAGACCTTACAGAAAGGCAGAGTGGTAGGATGAATCCAGGACAGTTAAACAGTAGGGTAACCCTTAAGCACCTGGCTAAAACAGAGGATGAAGCAGGAGGTTATGCTGAAAACTATGTGGAGTATGCCAAGGTGTGGGCCAAGCTGGTAAATAAGACGGTCAGCAAGGAACTGGATGCTGAAGAAGTTATGACCATTTCTGATTATGAAATAACCATGAGGTACCGGAGGGACGTGCTTTTTACCGATAGATTATATATCGGCACTAGGGAGTTTGAGCAGATAGCGCCTGCGGTTAATATCATGGAGAAAAATAGTTACTTGAAGCTTATTGCCAGGGAGGTGCCACAAGATGCCTAATACTACACTTACCGTAGAAGGCCTTACTAAAACTTTAGGAAGAATAAAGACGGTACGCTTGGCCATGAGTGATGTTTTAGATAAGAGTACTAAGGAAGGTGCCAGAAAGATTCAGAAGGCGGCCAAGAAAAAGGCTCCGAAGGATACCGGCAGATTAAGAAAAAGTATCAAGGTTAAGAAGATGAAAAAGGGTGGTGTAGGTTACTTCGTTAAACCCTATTCCTACATTGCCCATTTTCATGAGTATGGTACTAAAAAGGGCATAAAGCCTAAACACTTTATGAAAGAGAGCCGGGAAGAAGTGCTGCCGGAAGTACAAGAAGATATCATGAAGAAAATAGGGGAGGTGGTGGATAAGTAATGCTGCTGGAAGTTAATAAGGCTATTTTTAATAAACTTGTAGCTTGCTCCGGCTGCCAGGTTTTTGACAGCGTACCGGAGAACAAGAAGAAACCCTATGTAGTACTGGCAGAAGTAGAAAGCACTCCCTGGGACTCCAAGACCACCAAAGGTTTTGAAGTATCAGCGGGAGTGCTTATTTATTCAGACTATAAGGGTGATAAGGAAATAAACAACATAACGGAGAGAATCCGTGCTGCTTTTACCGATACCGACTACGACTTAGGACCTAGCCTGAAAGTCATCACTCAGTCTTTAGACCTAGTAAAAGTAGAACGTGTAGAGGAATATAGGCAGGGAACGATTAACATAAAGCTCAAAATATACAAGAAAGATAGTGCTTAGTAAGACCTTGGACCTAGTGAGTGGCTGCATATACGACTTTAGTTGTAGACCTAAGGTCGTATATACATCCTTAGACCTAAGTCTAAAGTCTTAGCACTACGACCTTGGACCTATTGGTCCTAAAACAAAGAAGGAGGAGAAAGAATATGAGTACACCAGTAGATGGCGTAGATTTTTTGATTTCAGTAAATACCGGTACTGACGAAGCACCTAAATATGAAGTTTTAGGTGGCCAACGCAGCGCCACTTTTAAAAGACAAGCAGATGAGATTGATGCCAGCTCTAAGACCAGTGAAGGCTGGAAGGATACTATTCCGGGCCTTAGAAGCTGGGGCATTGATGCAGATGCCTTAGTCCTGGAAGGTGATGCCGCTTATGCAAAGCTGGACGAATGCTATATGAACAGAAAGCCTGTGGACGTGAAGTATGCCAGACAGGATGGTTCTTTCTGGACAGGCAAGGCTACTATCACAGACTTAAGTGAATCCAGTCCGCATAATGATGTTGCAACTTATACACTTACATTATCCGGTATTGGTAAGCCGGTAAGAACTGAAGCAACAACGGTAGGAGGTTAATAGATGATGATATACATCAATTTGGATGGGAAAGAACGTTCTCTGCGTTATGACATTAATGCCGTAACGGCAGTAGAGGAGGTATTTGGAGGTAAGAGCCTGATTGCCATGCTGGCCAATCCGGCCTATTTTGGTTTTTCTTTAATCCGTGCCTTGCTTTGGGGCGGGTTAAAGCATAAGGAAAAAGGTCTTACTTTAGACCGAACCGGTATACTCTTACAGGAGTTTCTGCAAAAAGGCGGTACCTTGGGGGATGTTTCCGGCAAAATAAATGAAGCCTTGGTAGAAGCCGGCATCTTAAGGCAAGCCCAAGAGGAGCCTGATGAAGATACGGGGGAAAAGGAACAAGCTCCTGCACAGAATTTGTAGGTTCAATTCTTAAATTAGCGATAGTAGAACTTAAACTGAAACCGTGGGAGCTTGGCAAGCTTACTGTCCGGGAATTTAAAGAAGCATTGGAATACAAACGCAGCATTGGCAAGGCGGAGTTTATCCGCGATGCCGAGCTGGCCACTATTATTATCAACGCCTGTGGCTGTAATCTTAAGAAAAGTATAGCCGTACAGGATATTCTGGGCTTCGATCCGTACAAGAAACCGGAAGTAGTAAAGAGTAAGGAAGAACAGGAAGATGAATTGCATTACCTTAAAAATAAGATGGGAGGTGAAGGTAAATGAGCGATAGCAAGACCATGACCGTATTTGTTAAGGCAGATATTGAGAATTTCTCCAAGAATATAGCCAACGTGGAAAAGAATATGAATAGCGTTTTCGGGGTAAAAACCATGAAAATGTCTAAGACTTTTGCTAAAGGCCTGGCTGCAGCGGCCTCTGCCTTAGGTGCTTTTGGAGCTGCCTGTATTGCTATGGCTGATCATGAGCAGGAAGTGGAACGTACCTTCACCAGTCTTATAGGTAATGCCGACAAAGCTAAAAAGACACTTGCTGACCTGGCTGATTGGGCGACTAATGTTCCTTTTGACTTTGAGGATATGGAAAACGCCAGTAAAAAGCTGCTTGCCTACGGTGTAGCAGCCGAAGATGTGGTAGCTGTCTTAAATAACCTAGGTAATGCTGCTGCCATGACAGGTAGCGGGCAGGCCGGTATTGATGCCATGACAGAAGCAATAGGACGCATGAGCATGACGGGGAAAGTAACTTCTCGTGATATGAAACAGCTCATTAATCAACAGGTAGATGCCTATAGGTATCTGGCTGATTATTTGGGTACGGATGTGGCAAGTGCTATGGACCAGGTAAAAGCAGGTACCGTAAGTGGCAAGGCTGCTGTAAGCGCTCTTATGCAAGGCATGCAGACGGACTTTGCCGGTGGCATGGATAATATTGAAAAATCCATGAGTGGTATGCTCGGTACCATGAAATATAACGTTACCTATGCTATGAAAGCCATAGGCAAGGAACTGACTATTTCTACAGGATTGGATACTAGGATGGCAGAGCTTAATGAAGCTGTACGTGTTTTTGCAGTTTCCATTAAGAACTATGGCATTAGCGAAACATTAAAGACCATGATTCCTCCTGAACTAATAGTAGCTATTGGTGCTTTTGGTGGTGTGATTATGGGTATTGCCGTACCTGCACTTATTGCATTGGCTGCCCATGCCCTGGCTGCTATTGTAGCTATAGCTGGTGTTTCCTTACCGGTTCTTGCTGTGGCTGCAGTTATAGGTGCTGCGTTTGCCGTAGTAATGGTAGCGACCAAGGAACTGGGTGAGCTCTGGTTTTATACCTGGGAAAGCATAAAGTCAAAGACGGCTACTATAGGCAATGCCATTTTAGGGCAGCTGTGGAATTTTGCCAGCACAGCCCTAAAGTATCTGGCACCCATTCTTAACTTTTTTGGTATGGAAGATACGGTCAAGAACTGGACGCAGGCTGTCAGTGAGAATATTAAGCTTGCTACTGATGACATGAATGCCGCAGCCTTAAAGAATTCTGCCGACAGCATGGGCATGGATAAGGCCTGGGAAAATACCAGGAAAGCCTTAAGCGGTACTTTGGATAAAATCAAGAATTTTAAGGAAACTAATAATATTGACCTAGATTACAAAGGCCTGCCTGGCAGGAACAGCGAGGATGCTGAGAATACTGCTGCTACCCAGGACTTAGGTGACATTAAGAAGGATGTTGCCAAAATTGCCAAGACAACTGAATACGGCAAGCAGGCTGTAGATAACATGCGTAACCTGCAGGGCAAGATTGCCTTTTACGCTGCCGATGGTACCAACTGCATGAGGACCATTGGTATGGCCATGGAAGGTACACCTTTTGAAGGACTTATCAATGTGGATGATGCCTATGCGGTAGCCAAGAAAGAAGGCCTGGATAGAGATACTTCTTATCAGCCTAAAGCCGGCGATATTATCCTGGTGGGCGGTTATGATGCTAACGGTAACTGGAACCCTAGGATGCATGCGGCCATGGTTACAGAAAAGGGCGGTGTTATCCAAAATGGCAAGAGCCATGATGGTGTATGGGAATCAGACCTTACACCTCAGGAGATGTTTGGTGATGATATCACTGGCTATATAGCTACCAGCAATCTTTATACCAAGGGCAGTGTCAGTGAAAAGGCAAGCGCAGCTGATTTAAAGAAAAAAGCTCTTGACTGGGAAAGCACGGTTAATTCCATTAAGGATAAGGCCGGTGATTTGGCAAGAAATGTTTCTAATCGTATGGGACTTATTGATTTGACCGGTGTCAGAAAAGAATTTGTAGAAACCAAGCAGGGATGTACCAAGAGCATTACTGATATGGAGCGTTCCTACAGGGATTTGGCTTTGGATTATGCGAAAAGCACAGCCAGTGAGCAGGAAGTAATGAGAAATGCCTGGAAGGAATCCGGACTGGAATTTGAAACCATAGAAGGTGGCAGGGTATCTTTTGCTAAGCAAGTAGCCAAGGAACGTACCCTTATTGAGGAAGAAACCCAGGAAAAGATAAAGGCTTTGAACTATGACAGGCAGAAATACCTGGATGATCTGGACAAAGCTAAGAATGAGGGAGACATTGGCAAGCTGAGTGGACTTTTAAGCACTGAGGATGCTAATAATAACCTTAGACTGGAAAATGCTCAGAACTTTGCGGATGAATATGAAAAGCTTTGGAAAGATGCCAATACTACTTTTAAGGAAAGTTTCCTTGGCTCTATTAGGGACGTGGAAGGAACTTTTAGTGACTTCTTTACCAGTGTTATTTCTGGACAGAAGAGCCTTAAAGATGCCTTTGTGGACTTATTGCAGTCTTTCATTAACATGATAGCTGAGATGGTAGCTCGTTGGGCTGCCGCACAGATTACACAGCAGATATTTGGAGCTTTTGGACTTCTTCCCAAAAATAATAACAATAATAGCTCTAGTGTTATTTCTGTCTTTGGCTCTGCTGCGTCAGCATCACTGTTCCAAAGAAATGCCAGTGGCGGTGCTGTTAGCGGTTTAACCTTGGTAGGTGAACAGGGACCTGAGCTTTTATACCTGAATCACTCTTCCAGGATATTTAATAACAGAGATACCAGAGCCATTATGGGCGGTGGTAGCGTAAATATGTATGTGAATACGCCTGATGCAGAGAGCTTTAAGCAGTCTAGGGCACAGATCAGTGCAGGTCTTGCCGGCATGATTGCCAGAGGGAGGCGTAATACTTAATGAGTAGTTATTTTCATGAAGTTAGGTTTCCTTTAAGCATTGGCGCCGGTTCTACCTTTGGCCCAAGCTACAGTACTGATATTGTGCAGATGCCAAACGGGGCAGAGCAGCGTAATGTTAACTGGCAGTATCCTAGGTGCTCTGGCAGTGTTTCTTTGGGAGTAAAAGAAGAAGGAGAGTTTTATAAGCTTTTAGTTTTCTTTCACAATCGTTGTGGCAAGGCTTATGGCTTTCGCTTTTATGATTATTTTGACCATACCGGTGACCGTGAATACTTAGGCCGTGGCGACAGTGCCAATAAAGTGTTTCAGCTGCGAAAGTATTATATAGACGAAGAACTGTGGATTGCCAAGGAAAGAAAGATTCTAAAGCCGATTGAAGGTACAGTCCATGTCTATTTTGTTCCCATTGGAGAAAAGGAAACACTATCTTGGCAACGAGCCGTAGAAATAAGAAAGCAAAAAGAAGGAACTGAGCAAAACCTAAACTGGAGCGTAGATATTACGACAGGGATGGTTACTTTTACAGAAGCACCTCCGGTAAATACTTTAGTTATGGCAAGCTTTGAGTTTGATGTACCGGTACGTTTTGATACTGATTCCATGCCGGCAAGCTGGGAGTTAGTGCAGGCAGCAGGATGGACTGACATACCATTGATAGAACTTAAGTTTTAGTGTAAACTTAATGTTGTATTTAAAAGCTTTTTGATGGGAGTAGGAATGTGGGACAAGTTAGTAAAATAGGGGCCTTTAGTAGCTCTGTTATAAAACTCTTGAATTTAGATATTCCGATTAATACGCCAATATTTATAGGAGAAAGCAATATTCTTCATATGAAGAATAACCATCCTGTTGATTTTGAGAAGTACTTTCCTGTAATGGCGGAAATAATTGCAGAACCAGACTATGTTTGTATTAATAAAAAAGATGGTTCTTTAGAGTATGTTAAAGAATACAAACCAGATCAGGTTAAAGTAGCTGTTAGAGTATCAACTAATGGTACATATTACGCTAGAACTTTATATGTTTTGAATAATCAAAGAGTGCTAGATTTTATAGAAAAAGGCATTTTAAAACGTGTAAAGCAAAGTTGACAAAAAATATTTTACCTATTATACTATCTATAAGAGATAGGGATTTGAGGGCGGAACAGGCAGCCGCCGCCAGATAGCCGCAAGGCTTGAATAGGAGATGTGGAAGTGTCATCCACCTAATCCTTTATCGGCTATTAGCGCTGTACTACGTTTTGCGTGGTGCAGCGTTAATTTTATCAAAATTTATATCTTAGGCACTGTGCTATTTAGCATGGTGCTTTTTATTGGGAGGTTTTATGAGTGTCTTAAGCATTTACGGCGGTGACGTCACGGCCGGAAGCATTGATGGAGATTTAATAACGACAGAAAGAAAAATAGCTCTTAAAGGCACGAGGGGAAATCCGGTAACAAAAACCTATGCCTTAAGAGCTATTAGTACATCTAAGCCTGCTTGTGTTGTGAAGATTACTTTGGACGGGCCACAGAAAGAGTGGTTTGCTATCTCTTTAGATGGCGCAAGATGGGGACAGAGAATTGACATTCCGTATATTAAAGACGAGAATGTCTTATTTTTTATCAGGTGCAATATACCGGAAGATGCAGATTATGGCGATAACACTGCTAACTTCCTTAACATAGACTATTTTGGAGGTGTGTAACTTGGCACTACATTTTTATATAAACGGAACGGAAGGCGGGCAGGACGGAGAAGAACTAAGTAATGGCGATTTCACCAAGCCGTTGCTGTTTGATGGCTTCTATCCGGGAACTGGCGTAACGCTTTATAAGGCATTACCGATATATATTAGGGCGGATGCAGGAGAAACCTACTATTTGGTGCAGGTGGAGATAAGGGGAAACTCAGCCTTGAAATTTCGTTTTGATAATACCGTTGGCCATAATGGTGGATACTATGGTAATAGTACTAATGATTACGTATTCTACAACAATACTTATTATTACAAGGGTGGCAAAATACTTGGCAAGGTAGGAGATACCAACAAAAAGATAATGGTGCTTGCTGCAGCCAGCGGGGACGAGACCAATAGTCCGGATCTAACCACAAAAATATATGCAAGGAGTTGTTACAATGGCGCATCTTAAATTATATTTGAACGGTACTCCTGGAGGAACTGATGGGGAGGAGTTAACAGACAGCACAGTCATAAAGGGTATCATGACCAATTCCCAGGCCAGTAGATATACTTATGGAGGAAAGGATACATATTATGGAGCATCGGTTCTGCCTGTCTGCTTGCGGTGCGATGCCGGTTTTAAGGCTACCAATGTAGTTTTAAAAAATATCACAAATGTATATTCTCTGCTAGGCTATATCAATAGCACAATGTATTTTGCCATAGACAACTTAGATACGTTTAAGAACGTTTGTGAAAAATCTAGCTTCGGTATTAGCGGTATTCAAGATTCTATGACGTTTAGCGTTGGCAATACCAATGTCATGATTATTCTCGTGATAGAAGCAGCAAGCACTGATACAACTAACCTAGTTGATTTATTCTCTGTGTCCTATGTGGAGGATGAAACGGCATGAGCATAGTGTTGACGGTTTCTGCAAGCAGGCTTATCGGGACAACAGGCGATGGTGAGATGGCTGGGGACTTGAAAAGAATATATAGTGCTACTCCAGTTACAGTCAGTTGTTTGAGAGCCATTAATACAGCAGGAGACACAGAAATAGTTGGAGACGTTAGCAGGGTTTATCAGCAAGGTGGTGCTATTGTAAGTGCTTTAAGAGCTATAGATAGTTCCGGGGATAGGGAATTGTCAGGAGATTTGGAACGCATTTATCAGCCCGGCGGTATCATTGCCAAGGCACCAAGAGCTATAAATACTGCAGGTGACAATGAAATAAAAGGTGATTTTCTTAGGATCTGCTTTGTCACTTTGGCGCATATGGCAGAAGATAGTTACATAATCCTTACGGTGGAACAGCCTTATGGTATTCCCTGGATGGAGAATGAAATAGTCCATAGCGCTTGGTGCTGGAAGGTGACTAGGACAGATGGTGTAGTTCTTGGCTTTACTTCTCACGATGAGGACATCGAATATAACGGAGTGGTGTATAAGGCATCAACAGGATTTGCGCCTACTGCAGTTTCCACAAGCGGTGACATGGCGGTGGACAACCTTGATGCTGAAGGTATGCTGAGAGGTGGTGCCATTACTGCAGAAGATCTGCGCAAGGGTATTTATACCAACGCTGCAATTGAAGTGTTTCTAATTAACTACCAAAATACCAAAGATGAGATATTCCTTTTACGCAAAGGCATAATTGGTGAAGTAACCTATGGCAAGAACGGTTTTAAGGCTGAGATAAGAGGACTCATGGAAGCATATCAGCAGCAAAGCGGTAAAGTATACCAGAAGAGCTGTAGGGTGGCCCTGGGCAGCAAAGAATGCGGTATGTATATGCCTAACTGGACTTATACAGGCACAGTTACAGGAATTCAGGAGGATGGTTCGTTTGTCATAGATGTTAAGAAGGCGGAGGACTTTTTTGATTATGGTGTGATTGCCTGGCAGATGGGGAAAAATGCTGGTAGTCAGATGGAAGTAAAGAAGTATTATTCCACAGGCAAGACAGAGCTATTCCTTCCAATGGCTTATGCAGTAGGATTAGGTGATACTTTTCAAATAACCGCCGGTTGTGATGGCAATGCTACCACCTGCAGAAATAGGTTTAACAACCTGGCTAACTTCAGGGGAGAGCCTTATATCATTGGCAACTCCTATTCAGCAAGCTATCCGGTAAGTGCATCAGACAACATCGTATCTGAGGGCGGAGATGTAAGAGTAGGAGCATATAAGTGGGAATAGTTGCTTTTTTGGATAACCACTAGTATGATAAACATGAAATTAATTTTAACATCTTTTTAGAGGCATATATGAAATATAATCGTATATTGAATATTTTCTTTATCAGCGTTTTGGTTGGCACATATATAAACGCATCTGGATTTCATTATACAGATAAGAATGTTTTTGGTATGTTGATTTTTCCGGCCCAATCTAGCTACAGAGGTGCTTCATTTTTGATGAGTTTTGCTGATTTTTCTTTTGTTTATACAATTTGCAGCGTTATATTCTGCGTTGATCAGTTTATCTCTCCTGAGTATTACAAGAAATTATTGGAATACAAGTATTTTAATGAAAATCTAAACGTTATGTTTTGCATACCTATAATTAATTTGCCATTTATGCTTACAGTACTAACTTGTGATTTTAATAAAGAGTTAGAAGGCAAAGATTTAATTCTTGGTGTTGTCCTGTTCATCTTGTATTTTATTAGTCTTATTGGTGTCGTTCTTAAGTTTATGTATAATCATTAATTTGCAAGTAGCATCGCTCAAATGGGCGGTGCTATTTTTATACCTATTTACATAAAAAGAAAACCTTTCATAACTATCAGGTATCGACTTTCGGCGCCAAAGCTGATAATCATAAAAGGCTTTCTTATATTTTTATTATACCAGAGAATTTTATTATTGCCATCATGGGAGGTGATAGCATGAAACGAAGTGAAATAGTAAAAGAAGCAGAAGGTTGGATTGGTACAAAATGGCAGCACCAGCAGGCTACGAAACAGGTAGCTTGTGATTGTGCAGGCCTGGCTAGGGGTGTATATGCCAATCTTACCGGTACGCAGGTGGAGATAATGGATTACCCTGCTACTTGGCACTTGTTTAAGAAGGAAGAGCGCCTATATGAAACCTGCAAAGAAATAATGGATGAGATTAGGCTTTCAGATATCAAGGCCGGAGATATTTTGCTCTTTGCTTTTAGACCTAGCTTTGTCTGCCATCACCTTGGTATATATACAGGCAAGGGCACTTTTATTCATAGCGACATGGATGCAGGCAAGGTTATTGTCAGCAGGTTGGACAGTTTTTGGAAGAGCAGGCTTAGATGTGCTTTTAGGTTTAGAGAGGTGGAGGATTAATGGCTACACTTGGTGCGTCCTTATTTCTTGCTGCTAACCACATGAGCCTGTTTGCTTCTTTCCTGATCATGACGGCTGCCACGGTGGTAGATAACTATCTAATATCTTCATTGTCCTCCGGTACCAAGGTAACCCAGGGCAAGGTTGACGATTTGTCTGTCCAGACTTGTACGGTGGGCAGTGCTATATCCAAAGGGTATGGGAAAGTAAGACTTACCGGCAATATCATATGGGGAACTAAATACACGGAGCATATTAAACAAACAACCAGTTCTGCAGGAGGCAAGGGTGGTGGAGGAGCCAAGACTACTACCACCACCTATTCCTATTCTGCATCTTTTGCCATTGCCTTGGCAGAAGGGCCTATTGTGGGTGTAAGTGCTGTGTGGGCAGATGGCAATGCTATTTCCTTAGATGACCTGGACTACAGGCTGTACTATGGTACCGAAAACCAGATGCCCGATGAATTTATGGAGGCCATAGAAGGGGCAGGCAACGTTCCTGCCTACAGGGGCCTGGCCTATATCGTTTTCAAAAATGTCTTGCTTACGGATTATGGTAACAGGATACCTACTTTTAGTTTTGTAGTAGAGTTCCCAAAAAGTAATCTGAAAGACATTGTGGAAGATATTAGTGCCGATGCAGGGCTTATTCTGCAGCAAGAAGTTGATGCCGCTGCCTTATCTAACCTTTCAGTGGATGGCTTTATTCGCAATGGTTCTAAAACCTTTAGAGAACAGATGGAAGAATTAAGAGTGGTACATGTCTTTGATGGAACAGAACGCTTTGGCAAGATAGTCTTTGCTCCCAGAAGTTTTTCCACGGTTATACCTATTTCCAAGGGAGAGATAGGAGCCTTTGAAAATAAAGCAGGAGAGGAGCCTATTGAAACATCAATACAGTATGATATGGAGTTGCCCAAACGGCTGACCATTAGTTATCTTTCTAAGGATAACGATTACCAGACGGGTATACAAACAGGATATCGGCAGCTGACGGGTGCCATAAGCGAGAAAAGTTTATCTACTAATGTAGTAATGTCCGATAGCGCAGCCAAGTCCGTAGCTGAAATGAGACTTTACGAACTTTGGATGGCAAGGACAACTCATGAATTCAAGCTGCCTATGAAGTATGGCTACGTACTGCCTGGTGATGTCCTGCAGCTTAATATGCCCAACGATACCGGCAGCCAGCTGGTGGTAGTAACCAAGGCCAACTTTGGCAGGCCGGGACTTAACGTAATCTCAGCTTCAAATGTAAATGCCATGAACTATACTTTGGTAACAAGACCGGTAGATGAAACGCCGGAAGCCATTATCAGTACACCAAGCGAGGTGTTTGCCTTTATCTTGGACTACCCAAAGGTATCCATAGACACTTCCAGTGGTGATGATTACGTCTACATTGCCGTAGGAGCAAAGAATTTCTATGGTGCTAATATTTATAGGTCTTATGATGCCGGGGTAAGCTACGAGCACCAGCTGACATTTACAGGTACAGCTACCTTTGGTGAAACACTGACAGCTTTAGGTAGTGCTTATCCGGAGTATTGGGACAATGGCCATACTGTAGATGTGAAGCTTACAGCGGGTACTTTGGAAAGCCACACCAAGGCAGAAGTACTAAATTTTGCCAATGCTGCCGTAGTAGGAGACGAAGTTATCCAGTTCATGACGGCAGAACTTATTGCTGAAGATACCTACAGGCTGAAAGGCCTGCTGAGAGGCAGGAACGGTACTGAGCATAGAATGGAGAACCACCAAATTGGTGAACGTTTTGTGCTTTTGAACAGCACCGGTATTTCAGCTCTGCCCATAAGCAAGAGCGACTGGTATACAGATGTGAACCTTAGAATTGGTCCAAGGGCCAACAGCGTAATAAACGACAGCTATAAGAACTATACTTTTCAGCCACAGGGAGAGATGTACAGGCCTTGGAGTGTTTGCTCCTTAAAAACCAAAAAGGTGGATGGAAATATAGTAATTACCTGGAAACGCAGGACCAGAAAAGATGGTGCATGGAAAGATTATGCTGATGTGCCATTGTCTGAGAATACAGAGGCCTATGAGATAGAAGTGTTAGATAAAGATAATAAAGTATTACGCACTACGGCGGTAAGTCAGGAAAGCTACACGTATGATGGCACTGTTGCTGGTGCTTATAAAGTTAAGGTTTATCAGATTAGTGAAGTAAGAGGTAGAGGGATAGAAGCTGAAATAGTTATTTAGAGCAAAAAAAAACAAAACATTGCTTTATAGTAAGGCCCCATCTCTTACTTCCACTACCGACAGTGGAGCAGTTATGAATGGTTCAGACACTAATAAAGTCGGAAGTGCTGAGCAGGGGGGGGCATAACAGCATAAAGCAATGTTTTATTTAAGAATAAGCTAGTTAATTTCTTTATGACCATAAAGGTTTACAAGAAACACTTTTCTTGCCTAGAATATAGCATTAAAAAATTTGAAAGTCAATAAAAGGAGCTGATGCTGTGAGCAGCACAAAAAGAATAGGGCTGGAATACTTGGAGGTAAACCAGTCCCAGAAAGAAACAACGGTTAACGAGGCTTTTAACAAGTTAGACTTATTTGCCGGATTAACAATAGAAAACATTATATCAGCACCACCTGGCAGTCCCACCGAAGGGGCTGCTTTTTTAGTGGGCGAAAGTGCTACCGGTGCTTTTCTTGGCAAAGAGAAGCAAATAGCTCATTACCTGAATGCTGGCTGGGAGTTCTATGCTCCATTTGAAGGACTGAAGTTATACTGCCTTGCTGATAGCAGCAATTATCGCTACCTGTCCGGTGCTTGGCAGACCTTAAGCGAGCCAACTATCCAGGTGGTGGACGCCTTGCCTGCTACGCCAGTGGCAGGTGTGATTTATTTTGTGAAAGAGGCAACGACATGATCAGCATAAATGGCAAGACCGTCAAAGAAGTATATGTGGGCAGCAATAAGATAAGCAAGGTCTATCATGGTTCTGATTTAATTTGGAAAGCAGGCGAAGGAGGTGATCCTAATATCTTTGACAAGTCCCTGACGGATATTTATGCCTATATCCGTTATGCCAACTTGTCATTTAATACAGCCACAGCGGATAACCTCATGGCTAGATGCGTGGTTGAGCCGAATACTACCTATACAGTTACGTTATTGATGGATACCAGGTTTAGAATATTCAGCTACAATGGACAGCCGGTAAGTGGAACTGTTTTGTCTGGTGTCATTATTGATTCTTCAGATACCAATGGTACTGCTAGTGTTAACCAGACTAAGACTCTTTCTATTACGACCGGAAGCGATCATACCATGCTTTATATTGGTTATTGGACTAGCACCGGAACGATGGCGGCAGCAGATATTAGAAACAGCATCATAATTACTAAAAACTAAAGGAGTGAAAAAAATTGAATAAAGAAGCTTTATATATGGCTATCACGGATAGCCTTAGAAATCTCCAGGACGTATGGGTGGTAAAACTCATAACGTCCTTTTTTCTTGCCACGATTTATAACCTGCATGTACAGCTTATCTGTGCTTTTGCAGTTCTGGTGTTCCTGGATCTGGGTACTAAATGGCTGGCCTTATCCAAGATGCATTTAGAAAATTCCGGCAAGGAAGCAAACATCATAAAAGAAATAAAAAATATCCCAGCAGCCAGACGTGCGGGATATATCAAATCTACGGTAATGAAGAATAGGTTTATCGGCAAGATGTTCATCTATTGCCTTTTGACCTTTTGCGGTGGTGTGGTGGACCTTATGCTTATTGCCCAGGGCAGACCGTCTATGGCGGTGTCTTTGGTGGTGGGCTATCTATCCGTAAATGAGCTCTTGTCTATTGTGGAAAACCTGCAAGATGCAGGAGTAGAAGAAGCCAAAAGACTAAAAGAAATTATAGACAGAAAGCTGGGATAGGATGAAAGAGATTACTTTAGATGAACTTAAAGAAATGGCCCAAGCTACTAAAGGCTATATTGACAAGATTTATGTGCATTGGACTGCCGGAAGATATCATCAGTTTTTTGATGACTACCATATTAATGTTGATGCAGATGGCAAACTTTATGCTTCTACGGACGATTTAACAGAAGTGCTTGCGCATACCTGGCACAGGAACAGCAGGGCTGTTGGTATTGCCTTAGCGTGCTGTTATGGGGCAGAAGCTAATAGCGGTGAAGATGCCAATCTTGGTGATTACCCACCTACCCAGGAGCAGATTGATGGTGTGGCCAAAGCTATAGCCGTGCTATGCAAAGGGCTGGAAATTTCCATAGATTATGATCACATTATGACACATTGCGAAGCCGCAGAAGAGGACGATTATGGTCCGTCTACTACATGTGAGCGGTGGGACTTGTGGTATTTGCCGGATACTCCGGGAAGTACCGAGCTTAAACCGGGCGGTGACGTCATCCGTGGCAAAGCGGCCTGGTGGCAAGAAAAATTGAAAGAAAGCGCTGAAAATGGGCTTTGAAATTTCGCTTTTGAGGCCTTTTTTCAGCTTGGTGTTTATGGTTAGTCCTATGAAAAATAGGAAAAACAACTTGCACACTTTAAAAATTGGCATAGTAGCAATTTTAATGAAAATGGGGTGGTGATAGTGAATGATGAACAAAAGAAGTACCTTGTGTTTGGTATTCTTATCCTTATTATTTCTTTCCTGCTTGTGCTTACCGGCTACTTCATTGGCAGCAGAGTATCTGATAACGGATACGGAACTCAGCCAGTTGGAGAGCAACTTAAACAGGCTGGAGATAATCAACAAGAACTCACAAAAGGAATTGTCGGCAGTAAAGAGCGAGCTGAAGATGTCGAAGGACGAATTGACCGAAGCCAAGAAACAATTGATTCTGCTGCAGAGCGAACTGGACGGGTTGAAGATAACGTCACAGAAGCAGGAGAGCTTATTAGCCAAAGCCAACGAATCCTTAAAAACGTACGCGCAAGAGGAGAAGTCAAAAAGGGCTGTAATTGAAAGGCAACGTAATCTTGCCTATGTATTAAGCGCAGGGTTGCTTTATGCCTGGGTAAGGAAATGAACATTTATAGCAAAAATGCTGGTAGGAGTATATGCTTGCTCTTACCAGCATTATTTTTTTTAATACTTTATTTCGGAAAATTCTTTCATTAAAATTTTTTTTACCCTTTTAATTTTATCCCGCATGGTGTTTCGCGGCATGCCAATTTTGTCCGCTATGGCTTCTTCATTTGCACCGTTCAATTTAAGAGTTCCAATAAGGGTTGACTGTGACATAAGCTCATTGGCGCTTTTGAGCAGCTGCTCAAAGATGACTTTGTTAGTGGCCAGCTCGTCTGTACCTAAAGCGTTGTCATCAGGGATGATATCAAGTAAAGGAACTCTTTCTCCATCGTGGGTGTCCATGGGTTCATCCAAGGAACAAAACTTACCGGGCGTGGCGTATTGGCATAGTCCACAATGCCCATCACACTTCCAGAGAAGCTTGGTCGGGCAGATGCATTGCCCATGACTGCGGGCTTGTTTCTGTACTCGCCAGATTTCTGGGTAGATGCCACGGTATACTTCTTCGGAAATTGGTATGAGGGTTATCTTGCGAGGATTATCGCAGTCTCTCATGGGGAAATACCTTTGTTTTTGTTGACGTTGGTTTTCTTTTTTTGCCATGTTGTTTTCTCCTTTTGGGACTATGCCCGAAGCGGAGATAACCTATATGGCTGCCAGAAATATTTTTCATAGATGGTCACCTTTTGCGGATTATTCCGCTTCATAATTGGTGACCAGCAGTTCGTATGCTGGCACGATATTAAATTTATGACCATAACAACAACTACGAACGCACCTCATGGCCATGGGGAAGGTGAGTTGCTGTTTAGGTAGGTAGATTAATGTCTTGCCTAGGACAAGACTGCAAAAGTGATAATTCAAATTTGCGATAAAATATTTGCGAACGTGATGTAAATATTCACGTATACAGTAGAAAAATACATAACTATGTGCTATAATTAAAAAGTAAATTTGTCTCTAAAAATACTTTTTGTCAGAAAGCAGTGGTTTGCTGCTTCCAAAATTAAGTATAGAAAATTGGGCTGGTACGTTTGGGTACCGGCGGATATGCTCGGATATGATTGGATATGATTGGATATAGAGGTGTTTAAAATGACATTTAGTGAGTTTGCGCAGATTTTATACTCAGTGATTGGTTCCGGTAGCAACACCAGTGCCTTCGCTCGTACACTGCTTGATACCATTGTTATTTATGAGGATGAGGAGTTGAATCCGATTCAGGAATTAAAGCGTCCGACCTTCAAGGCATACTACAATGGAACAAACAACATCACGAAAACAGCAAAAAAAATAAACGCCAATGTGGAGACATCAGCGTTTGAAGAATATATTGATACTTTCCCGGATAATGCTGTTCAAGCACTCTGCGGCGCTTTTGAAGAAGATATACCAGATATTACACCATATAATGCAAACCAGAAACTGGCAGAGTTGTTTGCTTCTATTATTTACGAAGCAGCCGCAGGAAAATCAAAGGATGTAGGTAAGAAGAAAATGAGCGAGGAAAAGACTACCTCCGTACATGGTAAACTGGCTGAGAAGGTTCTCCCTTCTGATGAGGCAATGGCAAAGGCAGGAGCAGTAGAGGAATTGGCGGAGGAACAAAAACGGCCTGCTAAAGCAAAAAGCGATCCTGTATTAAAGCCAAAATTGCTTTCCAGTGAGGATAATGCAATGCTCATAACGTTCAGAGAGAATGTAAAGGGCATTCTGAAATATTGCATAGAGCATGACCCAGCGGCTCAGCGAATTAGAATCAGTCTTGCAGATGAATTACATGACGTATATAGGAAGTGGCAATATGACCTGCGTGAAATTGAGGATGATGCTTTTCGTCAGCTTGTAATAGACACAATACAGACGTTGGAGAAATATTCCTATTATGTATCCGATGTTTTTTTGCAACTGATTCCTGGAACTGATAAGCTGTGTTTTAGGAACGGATCTGCAGAAGAAGGAGACCGTTTAAGAGATGTGCTTAGGCCGAAATCAAATGAATTGCGGCTTGCAATTGCAGAATTATATAGAAGACTGTATCCAATTAAGGAGGAGGCAAAGCCGGATGAGCCGGAGCTAGTCGAATCAGAGGTCGTGGATGAAGAATCATCCTGTGCCGCAGATACAACAGACAAGGACGCAAAGACTAAGACAATCAACAATCATACCACTGTAAACCAGTATGGTGAAAAGAATGTTCATATAGACTATGTTGAAAATCTGAAACTATGAACGGAGATGCACCTATGAAGAATGAATTGCAGATGGCAGCTAGCATCAACACCTTGCCAGCAAAGACAGTAAATCAGTATGGTAAAAAGAATGTACATATTGATAAGGCCGAAAATGTAACACAGAATATAATCTTGAGTCTTCCATATGTGCAGAGAATGGCGAATGGAGCGATGCAGCCGACTAGCAGAGTTATCAATTCGGAATATTACAATTTGTTTGTGATTGGAGATGAGACCTTTGAACACGACCATTTCCTTGTTCCGGCAGAACGGGCGCTATCAAAGGGCTGGACATCAGATAAAATAAGGGAACATTATGGAACGTTATCCGAAGAATCCATTGAGGTTATCAAAACATTTCCTGCGCTATTTATGCCAGAGGCGCAGTGGCAAAGTGCAAGACCTGGAGAAGGCCAACAGGTGTTCTTTGGTTTTGTGGATGGCATAAGAAAACAGGACAATGGAATAAAAATACAATGTCAGTTGATTTGGCCTATACCCATGCAGCAGATAAGCAATATTGGTTTTGAACTTGGCATGTTAAACATGACGAGGGAGATATCAGAAATGAATCACACCCATTGGGCTATCAAGCATATCAACTTGAAGGAAGAACTGACCGATGCACATATTTCTCTATTAGGATTCTGACGGGAGGTGAAAGTATGAGGGACAAACTTACGGCAGAAATAAGAAAACTGAGTTTGAATGATGCATCCTACAAAGGATGTGGGGTATCGATTGTACCGACCTATGTGAACTTCTTCTTTGGTAATAATGGCACGGGAAAATCCACCATAGGTAAAGCGATAAAGGTAGATAACGGTGTAGAATGGCAGCAGGGGTACTTGGCTTCAGATTACAAAATACATGTTTATAATCTGGATTACATCAGCGCCAATTTGCACAACTACCATAATCTTCATGGCGTTTTTACTGTGAATGAGGTTAATGTCACTATTCAGGCAAATGTCGATGAAAAGCTGGCACAAAAGGAAAAAGCGTCTACAGCTTTTGCTGAAGCTGGCGATGCGAAAACGAAGAAAACTTCCGCATTGCAAGAGGCATTGGAACGGTTCCAACAGGAATGCTGGGAGAAAACAACCGACCTACGTGCAAAATTCAGGAAAACACAAGTGAACAGGATGCAAAAGAAATCATTCGCTGAAGGCGTGCTCGAAATCAAGAATCCTAAAGAGCACGATGTTGATGCTCTGCGTCGCCTCTATGATATAGCTTATTCTGACGATGCAAAAAAATATGAGCTATTTCCATCAGTTGCAAATCCAGCAGTTTTGGATGAACTTGAAGGCAGGGATATTCTTGGCAAGAGAATCGTGAGTAGCGCTGACACACCATTTGCTCAGTTCCTAAAGAAAATAAATGCGGCCAGTTGGGTGCAGCAGAGTCATGAGCAATTTCATAAAGCAGCAGGAAATACCTGCCCGTATTGCCAACAGCATTTGCCGGTTAGCTTTGAGGAGAATTTACGAGCCTGTTTTGATTCCAGTTATCAGGAAGCGCAACAAGCCCTGTCCTATTATTATGATGCATACCGAAATGTTGCCAACACGATGGTAGCGCCGTTGTTTAAGCCACCTGTAGAGCTGATGCCTGAAATCAATATTACACCTTTCACAGATAAGGTGGCCGCCATTAGGGGCGTTATTGCAACAAACCTGCAGAAGATAAAAGAAAAGATGAATGAGCCAGCAAGCGTTGTTGAAATTGAGAATGTGGCAACAATGTTGGGTGAATTAAAAACTATCATTGCTGGTTTTAACACACTCATTAGAGAGAATAACGTTATCCTCGATACAAAGCAAAAAAAACAGGTAGAATGCAGAATAGCTGTCTGGGAGCATATTGCTTTCTTGTTGGCTGACCAGATTAGTCGTTACAAGACAAGCAAGTCCTCCCTGGAGGATGAAATATCTAAGCTGATAACGGAGATTTCAACACAGCGAACAGCAATTAGTACACTGACACGTGAAATTGCTGAGCTCAATAAGGACTGTGTGAATACTACATCCACAATTGAGAGCGTAAATATGCTGCTTCGTGATTCCGGATTCCAAGGTTTTAGCCTTCGGGAAAAAGAAGGAACACTAAATGTTTATGAAGTAGTGAGGCCGGATGGAACTATTGCTGAAAACCTGAGTGAAGGCGAGAGAAACTTTATAGCATTTCTGTACTTCTACCATCAGGTAAAGGGCAGTGATAATCCAGATGGCAGCCAGCTCGACAAAATTGTGGTGATTGATGACCCGGTATCAAGTATGGATAGCAGTGCACTATTTATCGTCAGCGCGCTGGTGCGTGAGATGATTCAGATTTGCGAGAATAATGCTGTGGGCAGTGAACTGGCAACGAAGGCAGACTATATCAAACAGATTTTCATTCTGACACATAACGCATATTTTCACAGGGAAATTACCTACAACCAGGTGAAGAATTATTTGTTTGTGAATTTCTATTTGATAAGCAAGGTTGACAACAAGTCCTCCATCAAACTTTGTAAAAAAACTAACCCGGAAATCATGACCGAGGAAATCAACTACAATTCGGTGCAAAATTCCTATGCGGCCCTCTGGGAAGAATATAAAGAAATCAATGCACCGATTCCTCTCATGAATGTCATCAGGCGAATACTGGAGTACTACTTCCTTCAGCTTTGCGGCTATGATGGAGTAACACTTCGTAAGCGGCTCTTAATTGATAATAAAGATAAGTTCATTACAACAGACGCCAGCGGAAAAGAGAACTTCACTCAATACCAAATGGCGCATGCGATGCTTTCCTATATTTGCGCTAATTCAGTGGGTATCAATGATGGCATCAATTTCGTAGATGACTGTGTAGATGTAGAACAAACGAAAAAAACCTTTAGTCTTGTATTTGCGTTAATGGAACAAAAGCAGCACTATGACATGATGATGGGAAATCAGTAAAGGAGAAAGAAAATGCGTATCAGTTATAACAAGCTATGGAAAATGCTAATAGATAAAGGTATGAAAAAAAGCGATTTGAAAGAGACTGCAGGAATCAGCTCGGCTTCAATTGCCAAGCTCGGTAAAGGAGAAAATATCACTACAGACGTTTTGATAAAAATTTGCGAGTCAATGAATTGCCATTTAGAGGACATAATGGAGACAATCGAAGATGATGAGTCTTGATTACGGTACAGCGAAAGGAATAAGATTAATCAAATGTTATGATTCTGTAAGGAACTTGAAAAGCATGCATTTGTCTCTTTTAAATCATAGGAATTCTATGCTTAAAAATTCAACCTGCAATTACAGAAAGATGAGGTGAAAGTTGTGGCTTTATTGCAAGACCTAATTCAACAAATAGATGATCCGGCACTTCGAAAAAGAATCCTACAGGAAACAGATAAATTAGTTAAGCAGAAGAAATTCGGACTGGTGTTTGAAGAGCATCTACCTGAATGCACACCTCTTTACGATATGCCTATTCATGTGGGTTCAAAAGTGGCTTTGAAAACAGGATATGTAAAAGAAATTTATACAGTCTTGAAAATAGATGGAGATGATATCCTGTGCGACGGGAGAGAAACACACGAGCATGTTTCTTTCAAAAAAACTGAAATAGTTGTGATAGCGGAATTTGGAGAGCCAATTTATCCGACGTTGAAACCAATTGACTCTGTAGAAAACGCTCCTGATAGCGAATTGTGGCACACCCTGATTGAGGCAGATAATTATCATGCTCTTCAGCTATTGGAATATCTATATGCTGGAAAAGTTGATTGTATTTACATCGATCCGCCCTACAACACGGGTGCAAAAGATTGGAAATACAACAATGATTATGTTGATGGTTCTGATGCGTATAGGCATAGTAAATGGCTTTCTTTTATGGAAAAACGTTTAAAAATAGCTAAACGATTACTGAATCCTGCTACGGGAGTTATGATTGTAACAATTGACGAACATGAAGTTCATCATCTTAGAGCATTATTGGAACAAATAATGCCAGAATTCTATATTCAAATGACAACATATGTTACAAATCCTAAGGGCGTTACTCAAGGTAGATTTTCACGGGTCGAGGAATATGCTTTGTATTGCTTCGCACCAAATGCTTTTGTATGTGAAGCTAAAGATAACCTTTTAAATCCTGTAGAAGAAGGTAGAAAACCTAGATGGAAAGGTTTGCTGCGCTCTGGAACAAATGCAAGAAGAGAAGATAGAAAAAACATGTTTTATCCTGTATACGTAGATAAACAACATAAACGTGTTGTAGGTACTGGAACAACTCTACCTTATGAACAGCTACCAGATTTAGATATGAAGAGTGGAGAATATGAATTAGCGTGGCCTATAAGGAGCGATGGAAGTTATGGTAACTGGGGAGTAGGGTATGAAACCCTTAGAAAATTAATAGACAAGGGGTATGTTTCTTTAGGTAAATACGATACAACTAGAAAAACATGGGCAATCAGTTATATTAGTATCCCTAATCAAAAATTAATTGATGATGGGAATATTATTATTACTAGTAGAGACTCTAATACCGGTGTTGTAAATATAGAATATGCTAATTCAAATAACAGAGCTATTAAAACGGTTTGGTATAGAACGCTACATGATGCAGGAGCATATGGCACAGATTTAGTATCTTCAATTATAGGAAGGTCAAGAACATTTTCTTTTCCAAAGTCAGTCTATGCGGAAAAAGATGCCATATCAGCTGTTCTTAAAAACAATAAAAATGCGCTCATAATAGATTTCTTTGCAGGTTCTGGAACAACTTTACATGCAGTAAATATTATGAATTACGAAGATGGTGGTAATAGAAGATGCATCCTTATTACAAACAATGAAGTTTCAAATGATGAGGCAACGGAACTTAAAAAACAAGGTTTCCAAGCAGGAGATAGAGAGTGGGAAGAGCTTGGTATCGCACATTCTGTTACGTGGCCACGAACAAAAAATAGTATTTTAGGAAAACGTAAGGATGGTTCTGAACTCCAGAACGAGTATATAACATCTTTAAGCGAAAAAAAGTTTAAACAGCGAAAATTCATTCACGTTGGATATTTTAATAATATAAAAACAATGAATAAAAAAGATAAAAAAGCACTCATGTCTCTCTTTGCAAAAGGCATACTTCCACAGAATTTAATTTCAGACGAAACAAAGTTCGTTGTATCTGACAATGAGAAACATAATATTTCTGTGTTGTTTGATGACGATTATGTTGATGAATGGCTAGATGCGCTGGACGAAATGTTTCATATAACAACTTTTTATATCTTTACAAAAAATAAAAGTAATTTTGATTCAATAAAAAATAAGATTGATATATTATTGGGTGATATAGAAGAACAAGTACCCTTAAAAATTTCAATGAAAAATGGATTTAAAACTAATGCTCAATTTTTAAAACTAAGTTTCCTTGATAAAACATCTATAGCATTAGGAAGACAATTCAGAGAACTAATGCCTGTTCTATGGATGAAAGGCGGAGCTGTTGGTAAATGCCCTCTGCTGAAAAGTAATAGGTTACCCAAGATGCTCATTATTCCCCAAAACAAGATGGCCGTTCTAATTGATGAAACCTGCTATTCGGAATTTGATGCGGAGTTATCCACTCACACAGAAATTCAAACAATTTTTATTGTTACTGACTCCGAGAGCGCTTATCGGGAAATGATTCGCACCTATGACAATAAAGATTGCTATCAGCTTTACAGAGACTATTTGGATAATTTCCGTATTAACACAAGGAGGTAAATATGAAGGTAGAATTATTTCCATTTCAAAAAAGAGCTCTCGCTGACATTCGTATGAAAACAGCGGAAGCATTGGGCAGTTACCACAGAACCCATGCTCCGCAGGTAGTATCCTTTACTGCTCCTACTGGCGCAGGCAAAACAATCATTATGGCTTCTTTGATTGAAAGCCTTTTCTTTGGCGATGAGTCATACTCAGAACAGCAGAATGCCGTTGTTATTTGGCTTTCAGATTCTCCACAACTAAATGAACAATCAAAATTAAAAATCGATTCAAAGGCAGATAAAATTAGTCTTGGACAGTGTGTAACTGTTAGCGAAGATTCTTTTGACAAGGAGTTCTTTGAAGATGGGCATATATATTTTTTAAATACACAAAAGTTATCAAAAACATCAAACTTAACAAAGAATGGTGATGGTCGCTCCTATACCATTTGGCAAACCATCGCTAATACCATTCGCGAAAAAGGAAATCGTCTCTACTTCATTATAGATGAAGCCCATCGTGGTATGCAGGGACGAGAGGCTGGTAAAGCCACAACCATCATGCAAAAGTTCCTCAAAGGTAGTATTGAAGATGACATTCCTCCGATGCCAGTGGTAATTGGCATGTCTGCAACAACACAACGATTCAATGCATTGGTTGAAGGAACTTCCTCCACAATCCATAAATTCGTAGTTTCAGCTGATGAAGTGCGTGCATCTGGCCTTTTAAAGGATAGAATTGTTATTACCTATCCAGAAGAAGGTGCTGCGAATAAAGATATGGCTATACTGCAAGCAGCAGCGGATGACTGGAAAGAAAAATGGGATCATTGGACACAGTACTGCTATGAGCAACACTATGCTTATGTAAATCCCGTTTTAGTTGTACAAGTATTGAGTGGTAGTGGCAGCAATTTATCTGACACAGATTTGGATGATTGTTTAAGTAAAATAGAAGAACGTACTGGAATCAAATTTGAAGCAGGACAAGTTGTTCATACTTTCGGGCAGACAAACGCCTCTATTCAAATTAATGGTCTTGAAGTTTGCTATGAAGAGCCTTCTAGAATTGCTGAAGACCGAAATATACGTGTAGTGTTCTTTAAAGAAAGTCTTTCTACAGGATGGGATTGCCCTCGTGCTGAAACCATGATGTCATTCAAACACGCAAATGATGCAACCTATATTGCACAACTACTTGGGCGCATGGTTAGAACGCCAATGCAGATGCATATTCAAGTGGATGATGTATTAAACGATGTCCATTTATATTTGCCATACTTCAATGAAGAAACTGTAAAGGAGGTTGTAGATGCATTGCAAAGTGCCGAAGGTGGTGACATTCCTACAGATATATATGGCGAATCGCTGACAGGCAGAAAATTTGAAACGCTAACTGTAAAGTCGAAGAATAAAAGAAAAATTCAGGAAATTCTCGGTCGAATGTCTCTTGATGATTTCGACTCTGGTAATACTAATACTGATTTTAACATAAACAATGGTACACAAAAACCAATTAATACTACAACTCATGAAGCTAAGAATATTTCACCAGAAGGTTCTGATACATCTAATGATGAAAAAAAATACACAGAAGAAACTACAGTAGTGCCAACTTCAAATACTATTGGCACATCTATGCTTACAGAGACACAAAAAGATGTGCCAATCATCGAAAACAATGAAGCTACCATAAACACTGCTGAAGCTACTGAAGAACTATTTGACCGTGAAGCTGTAATGAAATTTATTAATGATGCTGGGCTTTTATCCTATGATGTTAGAGCTGTTCGCATTAGCAACTATTTAGTTTCTTTATTTAAAATGGCTCACCTACTCACTATGTCTGGTCTTCAGCGTGAAGCGATTCGAGAAATCCAATCAGAAATCGTTCAAATGATATATGACCATGTTGAAATGCTCAAAGCCAAAGATAAATATGACGATCTTGTCCTACAAGTAAAGCAATTTAAGTTGGTCACACAGATTTTTGATGCTTTTGGTGAAACAGTAGCCAATTATTCTGTACACGACCTATTCACAACAACAGATTCTGATATCGACAGGCAATTTCGTGTAGCAGACAGTAAACTCTGCAACGAAGGCATTGGCAATGTATATGGTAATAAATACATGGATATAAATAATCCAAGTGCTTTTAAAGTTGATGTTATTCTGTTTGTTGCAGACGTGGAATGCATGAATAGCCTTTACCAATATGCCGAGGCAAGATTTCACGGATTGAATGATGAATATCGTAGATACATTGCTACAGTTAATTCGGAAAAAATAAGAAAACAATATGATAGCATTGTCTCGGATGGTGATGACGTAAGTAAGCATAACTTCAGACTTCCTGAAACAATTCAAGTTCCTTACGAAGATGGCGGAAAAGAATATGCAGATCATCTTTTTATAAACGATGCTTCGGGAGTCGCAAAGTTAAAGCTAAATACATGGGAAGAAGGAGTTATTTCGGAGGAAGAAAGACGAGATGATTTTGTATGCTGGATCCGCAACCCTTCTCGCGGTACATGGCCTCTTTGTATTCCATATGAGATAGATGCTATTCCTAAACGTACTTATCCGGATTTTATCATTATTAGAAAAGACAAAATTTCTAAATATGTTATTGATATTCTTGAACCACACAATCCGGAATTTAAAGACAATCTTGGCAAAGCAAAAGGATTTGCAGAATATGCCAGACAAAATCCCGGTGTTGGAAGAATTCAGCTTATTCGTATGTGCAAAGATGCTGCGGGAAATAATCGATTCAAACGTCTTGATATGTCCAAAAGTTCAGTCAGAGACAAAGTTTCTCGTGTAATGAGCAACGATGAATTAGACCACGTATTTGATACTGATGGTTTCTTCGCGTGATGTGGTACAGTTAAAACCAGTAAGGTGTTTATATCAAGGATAGAAGCTGACGCTTTATGATGATTAGCTCGGAATTCTACTACGAGGAATTCCTCAACTGTAAAAGTAAAAACGTATTAAATAAAACATTTTACGTAGTTACAAGCATGAAAATATTTTCTTATTTATAGTTTTAAAAACCGGTCATTAAGCAAAACATATTGCTCTATAGCTCGAGTTTATGGGAAAAGGGACATAAATTTCTAAAACTCGTAAATTTAAAAGCACGATTTTATGCGCCTTACAGCCTTCCATATTTTCAGAATTAACTGTTGAAATGTTCCCACAAGCGCTAAATAGCGTAATTTTTAAGACGTTAAATGCGAGAGCTCGTTCCAAGTGGGCAAGATGGATGTCAAGGGAATATGTCGACTGTAAAAGTATAAAGAAGTATCAAAAAGCACATTTTTACTTAGTTTTAAGTGAGGAAATATTCCCCAAGAGCGTTTTGGAAATGTTTCCTCATTTATAGCCCCAAAAACCGGACATCAAGCGAAACGTATCGTTCCATGTTGAGACGGTAGTATTGATGTCAAGGGTAAAAGAATAAGGGTAATAAGAAGCCTGTAAATAAAGGCTTTCCGGGGGTTTAGAGCAAAAATCTGATTTGTTAGAATCGTGAAAATATCTGTTC
>Ga0183095_10140_pt3 | contig 123208 bp, 122 predicted proteins | sample BioMet4_FD_130346 | JGI IMG/M metagenome (GOLD analysis project Ga0183095, IMG submission 130346) | Microbial communities from bioreactor (seeded with sewage sludge) at LBNL, California, USA - Biofuel metagenome 4 (v2) (version 3) | ecosystem: Engineered > Bioreactor > Anaerobic > Unclassified ...
GCGATCTGTTCCCAGGACTTATAGCAGAGGTAGCGTCCTTCCAGCAGAAGCTGACAGTCTATATCGTCCACGGCTTTGATGGTCTTCACAAGGTCGCACTTGATATCCACCAGAGCGTCGATGTCGCGGTTGATCTCCGCTTCTAGGTCCACGATCTTTGCAACAGCGTCCGCCATCTGGGAGTTGCTAGGGCTGGGATTGCGGGGCATCCCGGTCATGTGCGAGGTACACTTAGTGGCGAGGTCGTTCAGCGAAGCGATCTGGTCAATTTTGCTGTTTATGCGGTTATCCAAGCGGAACGCCTGAGACAGATACTCTTTCGCCTTCATCTCACGCCACCTCCTCGCGCAGCATCCGTAGCAGCATTTCTCCATCGACGGAGGTCAGCAGCTTATACCATTCGGATCGGAAGAAGCGCTCCACCTCCGACTTATCCTGCAACGCAGGGGTGTATTTCGGATTTCGCTCCAGCGTGCGCAGTGCGGCGCGGTAGTCTTTTACCGCTTGAATAACAATGGCGTTCGCCAAATTCTCATAAGGGTCGTTCATAATCTGTACCTCCGAATTTTTGTAGTCCTCGGATTGGCACGGATTGTCGTTGGTTGTCTCAGATTTTCAGGTCGGCCTTCACGGCGTCGATCAGGGCCGACTGAGTGCGGTCCTTGGCAGAGAGGGCCTTCAGCATTCGGCCGTCGATGGTGCCCTTCGTGACGATGTGCTGTACCACAACGGTATCCGCCGTCTGGCCCTGTCTCCACAAGCGGGCGTTGGTTTGCTGGTAGAGCTCCAAAGACCAGGTCAACCCAAACCAGATGAGGGTGGAGCCGCCGCTCTGCAGGTTCAGCCCGTGCCCGGCAGAGGCGGGATGCACCAGCGCCACAGGCAGCTCGCCGGCGTTCCATCTGCGGATGCTGTCGGACGTGTCGAGACAGGAGAACGGGATATGGAGCTTGTGCAACCGCTCGGAGATCCTGGCGAGATCGTGCTTGAACCAATAGGCCACAAGCACGGACTTGCCGTTTGCCGCCTCAATCAAATCCTCCAGAGCGTCCAGTTTGCGGTCGTGAATATGGACTGTGCTGCCGACATCGTCATAGACAGCACCATTTGCCATCTGTGAGAGCTTGTTTGACAAGGCTGCAGCATTGGCCACAGTGATATCGCCGTCTGGGAGCTGCAGCACGAGGTCGTCCTTCAGATCATCGTAGCGTTCCTGTTCCTCCTTGGAGAGCTGCACCGCATATTCGCTTCTGACGAGCTCCGGCATCTGCAGGTGATCCGTCGACTTCATGCTGATCGTGATATCCTCAATTTTGCTGTAGATTGCCTTTTCCGCGCCGGGCAGCGGTTTATAGGAGTAGATGATCTGGCCGTTCCTCTTGTCCGGTATGAAGTAGTTGGTGCGATACTGCCCAATAAAGCGGCCGAGTCGCTGGCCCATGTCCAGAAGCCGGAATTCTGCCCATAAATCCATCAACCCGTTGCTGCTGGGCGTTCCCGTCAGCCCAACAATGCGTTTGACCTTTGGGCGGACTTTCATCAGTGCCCGGAAGCGTTTTGCCTGATAGCTCTTGAAGGAAGATAGCTCATCGACCACCACGGTATCGAAGTCAAAGGGCAAACCGCTCTCTTCAATCAGCCACTGGACATTTTCGCGGTTGATGATGTAGATGTCGGCGGACTTCATAAGGGCTGCGCGGCGTTCCGTCTCATTGCCGACAGCTACGGAACAGATGAGGTTCCGCAGGTGATCCCACTTATCCGCTTCGGCGGTCCATGTGTCCCGTGCCACTCTCAAGGGTGCTATCACAAGCACACGGTGTGCTTCGAAACTGTCAAACAGAAGATCGTTTATGGCTGTCAGCGTAATTGAAGTTTTTCCAAGACCCATATCAAGCAGGATTGCCGCAATGGGGTGTGTCTCGATATATTCGATGGCGTAGGTCTGATAGTTATGTGGTTCGTATTTCATCAAGAATGCCTCCAATCTGGCCGGTGTCGTCCAACACATAAACCTTGAAGCCGAGGCCCCGGAGCAGTCCATGTCTCGCCAACTGCTGGGGCCGGGGCCTTTCACCGGGAGCCTTGACTTCCACAAAGCCGATGTGACCACCCGGTAAAAGTACGATGCGGTCGGGCATCCCGTCAAAGCCTGGGCATACGAGCTTCGGCGCGATGCCTTCCATAGACTTCACCGCCAACATCAGTTTTCGTTCAATCTGTTTTTCTCTCATATGATATCCTCCACGGGACAGGTGGCCCACTTTTTCCTATACGCGCGCAAACACGCTCGGACAGGACACCTTTATCTATAATTTTTATATGTTTTTGTACTATATAGAAAATGTTATCCACCTGTCCGCAAAGCTCCGCTTTTTTCTTGATTTCTTGGCCTTTGGGCAATGGACAGTCTCCGGGACAGGGACAACTCTTACAACTTGTCCCGGAGGTTGTCCGATGATATGCTCATTCGCGCTTATACAAACGCTGCCTGCCGTAGATGGGTAGAATTTCCCGCTTGTCACTTCTTTGCCAGCCTTCGATGCGAAGCATGATCGCGGCAATTGCGTAAGAGTCGGAGGGCTTGATATCCTCTTTGCGTTTACCGAAGCATTCGCACCAGATCTCCAGATTGCTGACGCTGGTACGGGCCACGGTGCCTTTTGGCTGGGTTGGGCTGTCCGGATCGCTGACATATTCCTGTCGCGCATAAACGTCCATGCTGTCCCAGTTATCCGGCAGGGGCAGATTCAGATAGGTACTGACCAGTCCTTCGCGGTCATCCTGTTCCATCGCGGACGCCTGTTCAGCCTGAGAGCAGGCTTCAAGGTCGCTGTCTAGATAGAGTTTTTCACCGCCGTCGACGAGAACCAGCACCTCCGCCCATATCTGCTCCACATCCTCTTTGGTGAGTTGCCACGGCTTCATCCGACCCGTTCCGGGCGTTTCGACCGTCCAGAAGCGACGATTACCGGTAATATCGCGGAGATAGCCATTCTGTGAGTTAGTTGTGCCGAAAATGACGCACTGCCGCAGATGAGGAGTTACACGGCGGCCGAAGGAAGCACGGTACTTGTCATCCTGTCTAGAGATGAACGCCTTGACTTTGTCGATGTCGGCCTTTTTCATACCCGCCAGTTCGCCGATCTCAAGAATCCAATAACCCTGCAGTTTTTCAGCGGCAGTCTTGTCATTCATATCCGTGAGGGACACACTGTCCGAATACCATTCGCCGCCGAGCTTGGCTATGAGCGTTGATTTACCGATGCCCTGCGGACCGTTCAGCACGGGAATGTAGTCGAATTTGATGCCTGGGTGTTGTACCCGGCTAACGGCACCGCAGAGGGTTTTTCTTGTTACAGCCCGGACATAGTTGTTGTCATCAGCGCCGAGATAATCGATGAGGATGGTTTCGGCGCGCTTTATACCGTCCCACGGCGGCAGCGAAGCGAGATACTCGCGGATTGGGTGATAGGAGCGGTCATCAGCAACCTTGGAGACAGCGATCTGATAATTGCGTGCCGAGAATGTGCCATAGTTGGCGTCCACATAGCAGATGAGCTGTGCGTCGTCCGCGTCTCGCCAGAACCTCGCCGGGTGTTGCCACGGCACCTCGCCTTTGATTTCCATGCCGTCCGCCAGTTGATTGAAACAGATGCCCTTGAGGTTGTCGTCGTTTTCCATGATAAGTGTGATGTTGTGCAGGCTGTTCTGCAGTACGCCACCACGGTCGCGCTGGAGCGCCCGGGTCCAGTCCTCGAACTCCGCCGCCGCTGCCGCCTGCTTTTCCTGCAGGAGCAGGGCGCTCACACGCTCATCTTTGACCGCAAAATCCATCATTGCGGAGAAGGACTTTTTCTCATCGTCATCGCCGAATTTGTGAATGCGGACGAGGTCGAAAGCGTTGAGCAGTTTGCCGCAGGCTGGGTCGGTGGCGTGATGGCTGTAAGCAAATTTGTCATCATAGATCACGACACCAGCGCTGCTTTCACCCGGAATGTAATCGTAGCGGCCTTCCGTAACGGACGGCGCATAGATGTCAGTGAGGAACGTATCGATGACGGCGGTGATACTGTAGGCGCGGCAGAAAGCTCCAACCACACCAGTTTTTGCAAGCGGGTCCTCCTGTTTTTGCTGACTTGGCTTGCTAACCCTGCTTTCTCTCGATGTAGTAGGCAGCAAAGAACAATCCCGCCAGTTTGGATGTGCCTCCAGAATTGCATCCGGGTCGAGCAGTTCGCCGTCGAAAAATTCACAGAGGTATTCTCCGTTGGTCGGGCAGGTCGGCCAGTACATAAGTTGGTTCGGGATAAAGGAGCACTCGTCAAACATATCGATGCCGATGTTGGCGGCCATATAGCGAGAAATCGCAACGAACTCATCTGCGGAAACATCACGCGAAAATGGAGCCACAATACGGAGACGGGGCGCTTCCGGCGTATGGCTGTGCGTGGAGTACACCGCGCACTTGAAGGCCAGCTTTTCCTCCAGCGCCGCGATGAACTCCGGCGTAGCGTTATCGATGTCGGGTGTCCACATGGAGCGGCAAGCCACGTTTCCAACCTTGCGGAGGTTGTCTCGTAAATGCCCGCCGACGAAGCCGCCTTTGTCTTTTATCTCATCGCGCTTGGGTTTCGGGAGCTTGGCATATTCTTCAGCGGTTTCGATCGTGCGTATCGGTGTTTTCAGCCGTTCGCATATATCCTCAAAGGGCATGGTCTTGTTTGACCAGAACTTAGCCTGCCGGGAGTTTCCGAGGGCTATCTTTAATTCACGCATAACAATTACCTCCTCCTGTCTGCGAAATGCGGCGTTTCGCCGTGTTCAAACCGTGCCTGCCTTGCCAGCTTAAAGGCGTGAAGGGTCGCTGCGTCATCACGGTCATAAGTATAATTGCCGTCATCACCGAACAGCTCGAATCGACCTTTTTTGTTAATACCAGGGTGCGCTACAAAGTAGTCGCCGTCTATCGTTTCAAAGTTGAACGGGTACGGTCCGTGCTTGATACCCGGAAATCCATGATAGCCCAATTCCTGACAGAACTCTTCAATATCAGTAATATCGTTTCCGTCGGGAATCCCGGCTACAACGAGGATAGGGTTCTTGATTTCAAGAGAATCAAGGTTGCTGATTCCGCTAAACTGTCGAATCTTCTCCGCGTCCGATTCCGTCATTTTGCCTTTGACCTCGACATAAAGATCTTCCGGGCTTCTTCCATCACAGCCGTGGAGCAGAAAATCCGGGAGATAGAACTGACCGTTCGGGAGCGCGAATCCCTCCGGCTCATATTCCCATTTCACTCCGCAGGCGTCAAAGAAAACCGCCCATCTTGCTTCCAGCCTTGAGCGGAAGCGGTAGCCTTTATACTCTGTCGGTATAGCTGTAATTGCGTTCATTCGCGGACCTCCTCCAATTCTTTTGTGAAATAACGCAGACGGTAGTTTTTCCACCTGGCTCTTTTGATTTCCGCCTGCATGCCGGGAGAAATGAAGCTGCCGAACACCCATACCTCGGAGCATTTGCTCATGAGGGCGTTCCCGAAGAACAACCCAAGCTCCCGCTCCTGCGGGTCGGTGTCGTTCATGAACTGCGGAAACAGCAGATGCGGCGCGATGGGGATAAAACCCTTGTCCACAGCAAACCGGCTGTAATTCTGTGCGGCCTTAACGTTCCTGTCGATGTCACCGGCATACGGCGAGCAGATGTAGACGATTGGCCGGAAAGCGCGGAGCGCGTGTTCCTCTTTTTCAATCAGCGTAAGGGCTTCATAGGCAGTTGGGTCATTGTAGCCCTCAGCGTTGCGTTTATCGATACTCATTTATGAACCTCCTTTCCGGGCAGGCTTTTAGTCCACCTCTATTACCCAATGGAGCCGAAAACCCGCCGTGGCCGAAAATCACTCAGTCTTTTTCATAGAAATTTGTCTCATAGCCATCCGCGCGGAGCAGCAGACCCTTTGCCCAAGGAGGCGTTCTGCCCATCTGTTCGCAAACTGACTGCAGAGACATGCGGGGATCGGCCTCAATGACCAGTTCATCATGGATGTGCATAACAATGGAGCAATTCCGAAGCGTCTGCATGGCGTAGCAAAGGATGTCGCGTGAGGTGGCCTGCACGATATTTTCTACAAATTTCGGACCATAAGAGTCGAGACGTTCCCATTTCTTCGTGCCGCCGACACCCTCGTAGGTAATACACTGACCGCCGAATTTGTTTTCACCGATGCGCGGTTTCACATAAGCGAGTCTCCGGCCGGAGGGCAGCGTGATAAAGAGCATCCCGCTCTGGCAGGAGAACACGACGCCATGCGTACTGTTGGTGTGCTTGTTGCGGACAGCCTCAAGCGCCGCCCGGTCCACGTCCCACCAGAGCTTCACAATATTCGGGTTGGACTGCCGCCACGCATCAACCAGCGGAGGAAGCTCGTCCTCGGTCAGACCCATTTCAAGAGCGCCCATCGCTTTGAGCGCACCGACAGAACCGCCATAACCGAGCGCCAATTCCGCGATTTTGCCTTTTTGCCGCAGGTGACCGTTGATGCCATGCTTCTCGACCGGCACCTTGAACATCTGCGAAGCAGACGCGCAGTAAATATCTCCGCCGCTCTCAAACACTTCCTGTCTCCATTTTTCTCCGGCAAGCCATGCGATGACGCGGGCTTCGATAGCACTGAAGTCGGAAACGATAAACTTTGCACCATCTCTCGGAATAAAAGCAGTGCGTATAAGCTGAGAGAGGGTATCTGGTACATCCTCATAGAGCATTTCAAGAGCATCAAAGTCGCCAACACGAACGAGGCTGCGGGCTTCAGCTAAATCCTCCAGATGGTTTTGCGGTAGGTTTTGCATCTGGATGAGCCGACCTGCCCAGCGGCCTGTGCGATTCGCGCCGTAGAATTGAAACATCCCACGAGCACGACCGTCGACACATACTGCGTTTTCCATCGACTGATACTTTTTCACCGACGATTTTGCAAGCTGCTGCCTGAGCATAAGTACATCGGCGAGTACCGGCGGCGCGGTCTTGAGCAGATCCACGACCGCTTTTTTGCCAAGTGTGTCGGTCTCCATGCCGTTGTCGGCAAGCCACTGCTTCATCTGCTGTACTGAGTTAGGATTATCGAGCTCGGTAATGTGCTTCATAGCGGCAGTGAGCTCGGAGCGGGAGCGACCGTCTATTTCGATAGCTTCCTGTACCAGCGCCATATCCAACGCAACACCTCGGTCGTTTATCTCTTGGTCGAGGTGATATTCGTCCCATATGGACTCCGACACTGGAAACTTGGCAAGCCGCGCCTGTATCGACATTTCTGACTCAACATCGCGAATGTTATATTTTTTGAACGCCGACCACTTGTCCGGAGCGTGATACGGATAATTTCTGGTTCTTTCACCGTTAGCTTTTGTGGGCGCACATGGCTGACAGAAGTATTTGATGAGGTCTTTGCCCTCGGTAAGCTTCTGCTTATCCAGCTTAAGCACCGCGCCTACGCCCTCCAGCGAAAGTGGCAAGCCCATCGTCGCCGCCCAAACCATAGAGCAATGCCAGGAGGCCGGATCAATGTACTCGCCAGTCGGCAGCCCAATAAAGCGAGAGAGGCAGACCCTCTCGAAGCTGGCGTTGAACGCCCACTTTGTCACAGCCTCATCGGTGAGAGCGGCAATAACATCGGCAGGGATTTTTTCGCCGCAGGCAAGGTCAACGACTTGTGCAGCACCGCCGTCCAAGCTATAGCCGAAAAGCAGAATCTCGAAATCAGGAGACTCCACATATCGGTAACAACCTGATTTGGAAAGGTTGATCGATGAGAAAGACTCAATGTCGATGCTCAAATTACGCATTTCAACGCCTCCATTTCTGCATTTGCCCTTGCTTTTGCCGCAGATTCGAGGGTTTTATACCAACCAATATATCTTCCGTTGAGAGACACTTGATAACCACCTGACTGCTGGGATACACCCTTGATACCGGTTTTATTGTCTATTCTTATTTGTCTTCGAAAATCGGTTTTTCCATTTATATATGCATGGTGCATGTTACCTTCATTAGTAGTCCACTCCAAGTTTTCAACTCGATTGTCCTTCTTGTTGAGATTTTTGTGGTTGACGACGTATTCTTTTGCCGATGGAGCACCAAGGAAAGTTATTGCTACAAGTCTGTGAACATAGAATCGCTTTTTAGTGTGATTCTGGTCTGAGAGTTGCACAGCTCGATAACCGTGCCCACTCTGAACATCTTGTCGGAGCTGGCCAGTGCGAAGGCTCATTATTTGTCCAACGTTATTTATTTGATAAAGCCCCTCATAGTCGGGAATGTCTCTCCATACTACATTTTTCATATAATCATCCTTTCACCCCATAAAGGGTGGCAGATTTACTCCGCCACCCTTTAGGTTCTGAGTCTTAGGCAAGAAAGTCCTCGTCATCGTCAGTGGCGAAGTCGGACTCAGCACTTACCTTACCGCCGAGAGGCTCACCGTCGCGCACCTTCTGTAGGTTATTCAGACCGCAAGCGATGCCCTTGTTGCCGTTGCTGTTAAAGGCATAGAAGCTAATGCTGGCTCTACCGTACACGCCGGAATACACCTCGGAGCGGGTCAGGATAGGATTGCGGTCAGCATCCACGATGCCGGGTGCCGTAGCAGAGTTGGCATTGATGAAGTAGCTATCCGCATACGCTTCGTCGTCAGGACGCTCCGAATCACCATCACGAAGGGGCGTCTTTAGTGCAGCCATCGGAGGCACGGACTTTCCGTTGCCCTTGAGCTTGGATTCACCTTCATGGTAGGCGGCTTCAATTGCGGCCTTAACCTTTGCGACCGTCTTGGTATCGGACTTCGGTATGATGAGGCTGACTGAGAACTTCGGAGTGCCGCCGTTGATGGACTTTGCCTCCCAGACGTTGGCGTAAGACCAGCGGGTGTCAGGACCAGTGATAACCTTCATCGGGTTGTTTACCTTGTTTGTGTTGTTATTCATAATCGTTTTCCTCCATAAAATCATTTTTGGCTGTGTTCATCGCCGGACGCTTATCGCTCTCCGGGACGAGTGTGGGTTTACCCTGCGGTTTTTCGATATATGCCGCGAGGAGTTCTTCAAAGCGGGATTTGCCGAGCAGCTTCTGCATGGCGGTAACGCCAAGTACCTTGCGCTCGTAAGGGTCAAAGCCAGCGTCGGTGACAGCACCGGCGACCGCTGTTTCGTTTGTGTATTTGCGGTTGGAGCGACCTTCGACCAGTTTCCAGCCGTTCCATTCCTTACCGCTGATAGCCTGTTGCAGTGCGTAGTCCTTGATATCCGCAGCCCATGCGATGAAGTCATCAACGCGGGAGAGAATTTCTTCGACCTCCTCATCTGTCAGCAGAGGAGGCAGCTTGAAGTCATAGCGGGCAAGCTCCATGTTGGCATCGGCTCTGGCACGGCAGTCATGCTTTGCCTTACAGAAACCACACCACTCGCCGCAGAGGAAGTTACCATCACCGGCGAAAGCAAGGTCGGCTGTGGGCTTGAGCACTTCGTCCGCCCAGCGGTAGAGCTCGTCCTTTGAGATTTCGTAGGTGCTGACGTTGTCACGGCGCGGTTGGTAGATGGTCATTCGCACCGAGTCGATGTCGTAGATGTCGTCGAACAGCTCCAGAGCGCCAAGCGCGTAACACTGCATCTGCGGGTTTTCCTCTGCGCTTACGAGAACGCCCAGTCCATGTTTGTAGTCGATGATCTGCAAGGTACCGTCCGCAATAATGATGCAGTCGGCGGTGCCGTAGCCGGACTCAACCCAGCGGGAGAAGTCTACGCGCTGCTCAATCAAGACGATGGGGTCAGCGCAGGTCTGCTTTGCGGCTTCCACCTGTTCGAGAACATAGGCGGCATAACCGTTGGCACAGTCCGACATTTCTTCGTTGAACCATGTTAGGTTTTCGGTTGGTTCTTGTGCTTCAATGCCCAGCGCCTTGCGGAGCTTATATTCACAAAGCTCGTGAGCATCGGTGCCTTCAGCGGCGTAGTCCGAGCCTTTATCCTCATAGCTCTCGCAGAGGCGAGCGGAGGGAGGACAGTGAAGCCAGCGCTCAGAAGATGATGCGGATAATACCGCGTGTCCTTTAGGTGGCATTGTTCAGTTCCTCCGCATCGGCAAGCAGCGCCTTGTAATTAGCGGGGTCAACACCCGACAGCTTGTCGGTACCGTACTTCTGGAGCAGAGAGCGTATCTGAGCGGTATAGCCCGCACGGGACTTATTCGCAAGGACGGCTCTGACCACTTCCAGCGTGAGCGGTGGTTCTTTCACGCGTGTGGGCGCTTCCGGCGTTTCATCACCGCTAAACTTCTCCGCCAGCCAATTAGCCGCGTCGCTGATAACAGCAGCACACTTGCGTAGTTCTTCGATGGTCGATGCCATCTCGCTCGTTTTGCTCATTCGTTTTCTCTCCTTCCTTAGATTTGCTTTGTGCAGCGAGGATAGTGAGGTTTCTCGCCAGCCGCTTGGACACGACGGAAATTGCAGTCAAGATGTCAATCAATTCCTCGTCCGTGTCGGTCGTTTGTCTCTTATCGTTCATTCGGGCTTCCTCCAATCTGGGGACTTGTCGTTTTCTCTGTCCTCACTACCCACTGGAAAAAAAGGAGCCCATCGTACAAAAAAACAGAAAAATAATTTTGCCCTCCGCCAACTTTCTGTGACAGAGGGCAAAACCATGTGATTACTTGAGACCTAATATACGTTTGCGAAGCTGGTCGAGCACTTGCTTTTCGCGGTAGACAGCTTTGGACTTATACCAGTTCCCACCGAACTCGCTCTGGAGAGTATCCGCAATCTCCTCCTTGGAGCTGCCTTGCATAATAAGCTCGCAGATGCGTTTGCCCTCGGGGTCACACTCCGTAAGCTCGTCGAGAAGCTGTTCAAGCAGAAGCCTGTCCACAAGGACATCGGCAAAGCTGCCTTCCGGGTCCTCAATGGTATCTATGAGGCTGAACTCCTCACCGGCTGCGTTTTGCATCGGAGCATCGAGCGATACTGTGTTACCGGCTGCACGATATTCGCACATGGCGCAGTCACCATCACATATCCAGAGCTTGCTCTTGGGGCAGAAGCACTGACCGGCCTTTTGCGCCGCCTTCTGTGTGCGCCACACAGGACGGTAGTATTCGAGATAGACTTCTTCAGTTACGGGCACCCACTGTTTGGTGCTGCGGATGTAGATTTTGCGCTGATTGTTCAGATTTGACATTGATTTCCTCCATTGATTTGCCGCCGAGGGTGGGCGGTGGAGGAAACAAAAAGAAGGTCTGCATCCGATGGACACAGACCCCGTTTCGCAAAAATGAGCGCACGAAACTAAGGTGGTGGCACATCGGAGCTCCGGGAGCGGTCTTTATCACCGTTCCGGGAACCTCTATGTAACCTCCACCGTCTCATGGCCACTCGACGATGTGATATATTGTCAGAGCCGTATAATCCGCGGCTCCTGCGGACAACCAATTGAAAAGGACAGCTGCACGTTTGCATTATCAATTTTGCGAACGCAAATATGAAATTTGCAAAAGGGGTATATTTTTCCCCCACGATGTGCTATGATATGAACGCATATCGTGCGAGCTTGTCCATTTCACGAGAGTCGATGTGTATCTTCGGCTTTCTGTTATCATTATAGAAAATCGACTCGGTAGAACCCGGTAGCGTTGGGTAGCTTACGGTAGGCTTGGGTAGGAGGGATAAAATGGAGTTCTCAGTCTTTGTTCAGTTGCTATTTCCGATAATCGGTGCCGGCAGTAACACCCATGCGTTTACTAAATCAATCTTTGAATCAATCATTACCGATGAGGGTGTGGCTGCTTTAGATGAACGTAGCCCTGATACATACAAGGCTTACTTCAATGGGAATACGAAAATAACGAAATTGGCCCATAGCATAAGCGCATACATTGAGCCGGAAGAGTTTATCGAATATATAGAGCAATTCTCTGATGTTGCTACGCAAAGCCTGTGTGACAGCTTCCACCCATATTTGCCAGAGATAACTCTTTACAATGCCGGTGAGCAGCTGGCAGAGCTGTTTGCAGCAATAATCAAAGAAGCTGCATCAACAAAGAAAAAAGGCACACCGAAAGGCGCCGAAGATACTGAAACAATAGAGGCGGAGGTCGTGGATGACAAAGAGCCATCAGGTGCCGCCAAAGAGGATAAAAAAATAACCGTTATTCAGCACCAGACGAATGTTGTTCAGAACGGAGAGAACAACTTCAATCTGACGAATAACGGTACGATGAATTTTAACTTGTAAGGAGGGCGGCATATGGGCAACGAAATAGCTGTAAAGAAAGCCGATGCTGCCATCACTCCGACTGTACAGCAAACTGGAAACACAAATCTCAATGTCACCAACAAAAGCGGTGGCGTTGTAAATTTCAATATCACTTACCCGCAAGCAACTCCCGGAGTCAGCGCAGAACAGCTCATGGCGGTTCAGTCCTTCAGCAAGGAGTATTATCAACTGATTGTAACCTGCGAAGAGGATGTGTTTAAGGATAATATCATCACGGTTCCGGCGGGTCGTGCTCTTACGAAGTACCTTGTACCCGCAGAGATATTTGACAGATGTTCCGCCCTCTCCGAGGAAGGAAAAGCAGAGTTAATGCGTTTCCCGGCAATCATCTGTCGTGAGAATACGGAAATGAAGGGAGTCACCGACCCGAACCAGTGGGCAATGTTCGCATATTTAAAGCTGATACGGGTTGCCGGAAAGAACATAAAAATTGCCTTTCAGCCGCTCGTTCCTATCCAGCAGCAGAAACTGTGTGATAAGCGAAATGCAGTCTATCTTGACCTTAATATGGACTGCGCTATTACCGACCTCAACCACAGTGCGTGGTCGGTTCATAAAGTAAATGTATTCGAGGCTTTGGATGAGGCCGGTATTCCCGGTATTCCAAAACCCATGTAAGGAGGTGCCTTTGTGAGCAAGATTCCATCAGAGATTATCCGCATAGATTTGTCAGACGCAAGCTATAAAGGCACCAACACCTCTATACCCGAGTTGACCTATGTGAATTTCTTCTTTGGTAACAACGGCACAGGAAAATCCACCGTAGCGAGGGCTATCCAAAGCGGTACCGGCGTCACATACGCCCCTGGTCGAGCCTTTTCTGATTATTTGCCGTTGGTCTACAATCAGGCTTTTATTGACGAGAATTTTCGGAGTTACCGCAATATGCACGGCGTTTTCACGCTCAATGCGAAAAACGATGCTGCACAAAAACTGATTGACGAGAAGACCACCGCCCGTGGTGAAGTGCGCAAAGCAAAAACCACAGCTACCGAACTGCGAGATAAGAAAGTAGCAGCCCGGACAAAACTACAAAAGGATTTCTATAAAGATTGCTGGGATCGAGAAGAAGCATTTCGCACAGAATTTGAAAAAACACAGGACGGCAAGGGAAAATCCAAGCCTTTTACAGAAGAAGTAATGCGTCATGCTCCGAAAGATACAGATATTGAGGAACTTCGGCGTCTTTATGATTCCGCATTCGCAGACACAGCAAAACGATATGACCGTTTTGCATCTGTTGAAGATACGACTGCTTTAGATGCGCTTGCCGGAAACGACATTTTGTCAACAGTCATCGTTAACAGTGCGACAACGGAATTGGCGAGTTTTTTGCGGGATATCGGAGCTACTCAGTGGATGCGCCAAGGTCATGATGCCTATACAGAACACGCCGACGGTTTCTGCCCCTATTGCAAGAGAAAACTGGATGACGATTTTGAGCAGACCGTTATAGAAAGCTTCGACGATAAATATCAGAAGAACCTTACACGCTTGGATGAGTTCCTGGCTCTTTACAGGAAAACGGCGAACGACTTGTTTGTGCCGCTTGGGACTTTCCCGAGTGAAGTTTATCCCAAAGTGGACATAAAGCCGCTTGCCGACAAACTGGCTGTTTTGAAGGCCGCAATTCAATCTAATGTCGAGTCAATTCGCGGAAAACAGGAAGAGCCGGCAAAGGTCGTAACTCTGACAGAAACCGCACCTATTTTTGCTGAGATAAAAGAAATCATTGCCGGCATCAACGCCCAAATCGACACCAACAATGCCGTCGTTGACGCTGGACCAAAGAAAAGAGCTGAATGCACTGATACAGCGTTCTCCTTACTTGCGTTTCGGCTGAAGGATGTCATCGCGGCTTATAAAAAGAGTGATGCCGATTTGGGCATAGAGATTGATGGGCTTGAGAAAGAAATACAAGCCCACGCAGCTACGCTCGAACAAATAAGCATTGATTTAAAAGCGGCACGAAGCGATACCGTAGAAACGGAAACCGCCAAAGACAGTATTAATCTCATGTTGCGCGATTCTGGAATGCAGGGCTTCAGCTTGGAGCCGAAAGCTGGTGTAGACCATGTTTATGAAGTCCGCCGCCCCGACGGAACAATTGCCGAGAACTTGAGCGAAGGTGAGAAAAACTTCATTGCGTTTCTGTATTTTTACCATCTTGTATACGGAAGCGAATCGGAAGATGGTGAAACAAGAGATAAAATCGTTGTTATCGATGACCCGGTCTCCAGTATGGACAGTAGCAGTCTTTTCATCGTTAGTACGCTTGTACGTCAGATGATTGAAATATGCCGAAACAATGCGGACAACCGTAACAGGATGGTCGACGGAAATTTCATCAAGCAGATATTCATACTTACACATAATGCCTATTTTCACAGAGAGGTCACTTACAGCTATGTCCCTAAGTATGAATATGTGTCATTTTATCTGATTCGCAAACTTGACTCTCATTCTACTATTAAGCTCTCAGATGATGTCAATCCCAAGATACCGACAGAGCGAATGAATGTGAATCCAGTAAAAAACTCCTATGCGGCTCTGTGGGATGAGTACAAGGAAGTCCAGTCTGCAGTTCCGTTGATGAATGTTATCCGCAGAATCTTGGAGTACTATTTCCTTCAGCTTTGCGGGTATGAGGGTTCTACACTTCGTAGGGTCATCCTTGTGGAAGGAAAAGCCAAAGGCTATTACAAGGATGCAAGCGGAAATGACAATGATGAAAAGTACCAGTTGGCTTCCGCAATGCTTGCCTATATAAACGCAAGCTCTATCGGCATGAACGATGGAATGGATTATGTTGAAGAATGCTTAGACGCTGCCGAGTGTAGAAGCATCTTTGAAATGATATTTTCTGCAATGAACCAGAAACAGCACTACGATATGATGATGGATACAAGTAGCACTCAAGGAGGAAGGTAATATGGTGCGGGTCAGCTACAACAAACTATGGAAAATGCTTATCGACAAGGAAATGCAGAAGAGGGATTTGCAGGAAGCGGCCGGTATCAGTTCGGCGTCCATTGCAAAGCTCGGGAAAGGCGAAAATATTACTACAGATATTCTCCTCAAGATCTGTGATGCGCTGGATTGCAATCTTGACGACATCATGGAAACTAAGAGAGAATAACGCTGTTGCACAGAAAAATTGACTTTAAGTGGGAGTACAACATGAAGATTGGTATAATTGATGCAGATTTGATAGGTCGCGATAAACATCGCTTCCCAAATCTGGCTTGTGAGAAAATATCAGGATACTGGAAAGAAAAAGGGGCTGAAGTCCACCTTCTCATGGATTTTTCGTGGGCAGATGATTTCGACTGCATATACATTTCCAAAGTTTTCACGGACACGCCTGTGCCCGATTTCGTTGACGCGTTGCGAAGTGATTCTTCAAATGAGACTCCAAAATTACACATTGGCGGTACAGGCTTTTATTTCGATAAAGCACCTAATCTTCCAGACGAGGTTGAACACCACATGCCGGATTATCATCTTTATGATGAATGGATCAACGGGGAGATTCTGCGAGCTAAGTCAGAAGCAGAGGCGAAAGGTACAACGTTTAACCAAAGCCGATTTATGGTGCAATTCAAGGAGTATACTGATTACTCTATTGGCTTTATTACTCGCGGATGTTTTAGAAAATGTCCATTCTGTGTAAACCAAAAATTTGACCACGTATTTGCGCATAGTCCACTCGAAGAGTTTTACGATCCGACCCGAAAAAAATTGTGCTTTTTAGACGACAATTTTCTTGGTTGTCCGCAGTGGAGAGAGCTGCTTAAAGATATTATTGCTACAGGAAAGCAGTTCAAATTCAAGCAAGGTCTTGATGAGCGTCTATTGACAGAGGAAAAGTGCAGGATGTTGTTTTCCTCAAGTTATGATGGAGACTATACCTTTGCTTTTGATAATATTAGTGATTACGCGTTAATCCACGATAAATTGAGAATGATTCGGAAGTATAACACGACTAAAAGTGTTAAGTTTTATGTGCTGGTAGGTTTTGAAAGTACGGATGCAACCGATATTGAAAATGCTTTAAAGCGCGTGGAACTGCTTTTGCATTATCGGTGTTTACCATACATTATGCGTTATATGGACAAAAACGACACTCCTTGGAAGCGCTCTCCGTATAGAAGCCTCTACATTTCCCTTGCAAGGTGGTGTAACCAGCCCAGCATAGTAAAAAAAATGACCTTTAGAGAGTTCTGCATTGCTAATCAAGCGTTGCATAAAACTGAAGGTACTCTGTGTTCGGCCATGAAAAGTATGAGTGAATTTGAAAACGAATACCCTGATATAGCTAAAAAGTATTTTGATATTCGTTTTGGTGAACCGAATCCTAATATAGACTGATATTAACTCAGAAAGGAGACAGCAAAAATGGAACAAAAAGCACAAGAAGCCTTGATTACACTGTTTGTCAATCAAAATCCGTATATCGATGCTGGCTTTGACGCGTTTTCGATTTTGGATTTGTTACTAAATACATCCACTGATGATATTTTTGCTGTTATAAAGAATCATCGTTCATCATTGATTCCTGTTGTAACTAACAACATACCGCAGTTTAGCACTGCTGATGAGATATTTTCAGTATTAAGAGTTGTGATCGATTCGGGAATAGAAGACTTATCATATGAGAAAATCGGCTATTACTTATGCGATAAAGGCGCAAAAGTTGGAGCGCAAGTTAAGTACGGTGAAAATCATTATAAGCTTGCGGCTCAGCTTGGATTAGTAACTTCTGCTAAACCTTTCATAGCGACTGATATCGGCCTTGCCTTTTATCTCACAGAAAATGCAGTTAAGAGACAAACATTTAAAAAGTATCTCGCATTGCGGATTCCTATAATTCAACAAGCGCTTCTATTAGCCGAAATAAGTACCGTAAACATGAGCAGCCTTATGTGCCAATACTTGTCGCAATCCACGATGCTCAGAAGACGTTCGAATGTTCGTGAATTACTGCAATACATAATGGATATTGCGGATGTGCCAATGCAACGTCGGCTTAATAACATCGTGTGGGGGTAAACAATGAATTATCGAGACATTCCACTAAAACACTCGTATGAGTCAGAAAAAGATGATTTGTTATGGGATTTCTATATCCCCATGTTATCCTATGCAAAACGGTATGATAGAATATCTGGCTTCTTTTCTTCAACAAGCCTATCATTGTCTGCACGAGGTCTTGCCGGATTAATCGAGCGTGGCGGCACTATGCGCCTTATTACCTGTCCACGCCTTAGCGTTGAAGATGTCAACATAATAAATAGAACCGTTGATGATAGAGACGCGGTTATAGCGAGCAAATTCATTACAGAATTAAGCCAAATACAAGATGAATTCCAGCGCGATCATATTGCTGCTTTGGGATGGATGCTGGCACACGGATTTTTAGAAATGAAAATCGCATTAGTATATAAAAAGGGAAAAGTGTGCAACGAGGCAGATGCAGTAGCACATTCCATTATGCATCAAAAAGTCGGAATCCTTTACGATGAAGACTTTAATGGCGTGTCATTTAGCGGGTCTAACAATGAAAGTGCTTCTGGATGGCTTGAAAACATCGAGGAATTCAAAGTCTTTAAGCAGTGGACTCCCGGTCAAACGGAGTACTTTGTTGAAGACCAGCGGAAATTTGAAGAATTTTGGACGAATAGACGGGCTGGAGTCCGGGTAATCGATTTACCTACGGCAGTTTGTGAGCACTTAATTAAAGCGAGTGCAGACTTTTCTAACGAAAAAATCGCATTAAGCAAGTACTATTCTAAGCTGCACCGAAACTACTCTTTGCCGAAAAAGCAGGAACTTAAACTGTTCTTTTATCAGAAAAACGCCCTCCAAAAATGGCTTGATTCAGGAAAGCGTCTTCTTCTTGAAATGGCCACAGGCTGTGGAAAAACAAGAACAGCGATTGGTTGTATGGACAACCTCCTTGCAACTGAATCGCGACCGGTACTGGTTGTAATATCATGCCCTCAAAACACGCTATCCCTTCAATGGAAGCGAGATATTGACAGCCTCGATACAAAGGCTGATGCATGTATGGTTTGCGATGGTACTGTTCAAAATTGGAGAATCGTGTTATCGCGCGAATTGAAAAAGCTATCATCAGGGTATTATAAAAACCTTTTGATATATACTACGCATCAAACTTGTAGCGATTCAGATTTTGTGTCTATTCTTACATCGAGTAACAGTAGGGTCGTTAAGTTTTTTATAGGTGATGAAGTACACGGGATGGGTGCGGCAAAAACTAAAAACGGACTACTTGAATGCTACCAGTACAGGTTAGGGCTGAGCGCTACGCCTTCGCGGTGGTTTGATGAAGCTGGTAGTAAACTTATTGAAGAGTATTTTGGGAATAACTCATTTGTTTTTACTATCCAAGATGCCCTTACTACTATTAACCCAATTACAGGGAAAACATTCCTTGTAAACTACAGATATCATCCCCATTTTATTCAGCTTACAGAGGATGAATTGGCGGACTATAAATCTATTTCTGATAGAATTACTCGAATGAGCCAATCGAATAACGATGATGAGCGGTCGCGCATCCTTCAATTTTTGCTTTTTAAACGCGCTGATATTGAAAAGAATGCTGAGAATAAGTATAAGGAGCTGGAGCTAATCCTCGACGAAATAGGACCGGAAGTTTCTGATACCATCATCTTTGTTTCGGATGATCAGATTAATAGGGTAATGCGGATTCTCGGCAATAGAGGAATAGCCGCCCATCGCTTCACACAAGCCGAATCAACATCCCCATCTCAACAATACGGAGGCATTTCGGAAAGAGAGCATCTAATACGTAGCTTTGTTGCAGGCGATTACCAGATACTTGTTGCTATTAAATGCCTCGATGAAGGTATAGATATTCCATCCGCAAAACGTGCGATCGTTATGGCGAGTAGCACAAATCCGCGTGAATACATTCAAAGGATCGGGAGAATTATTAGGCAAGCGCCGGGAAAGAGTCAGGCTGACATATATGATTTGATTCTGCACCCAGACTTGACTGGATACAAAGAGGATGCACTGGTGAAAATCGAGAGGAGAGTGTTCGAGAAGGAAATGGAAAGAGTGAAAGACCTTTCGGCAAATGCTCTCAACAACTCAAGCGTACTTAATCTTATCTATGAGATATTAGGAGGTATTATATGATTCAGAATCCGTTGATTTTAAAGAAGCTGAAAGAGAAAACGCACGGCGATGAAGCAATGCGTGAGTTCATCTTATCGATTATGACAAATGAATCGAATGGGAAACAGTATGCAAAATTCTTTCGCTCTGAAGTTGAAAAATACTCAAAACTGCGTGAGACAAAAGGTGGTGTAGGCAAATGAGATTTGAATCTATATCTATCACCAACTATCGTCAGTATCAATCCTTAGATGTTGCGTTCCCGCAAACGATGGAAACCGATTTACATGTAATAGTTGCTTCAAATGGCATCGGGAAGACCAACATGCTAAATGCCATAAATTGGTGCCTGTACGGTGACGAGCCGCATCTTGGTGATAAAGATGATAGCCTCACAATATGCAACCATATTGCGCTTGAAGAAGCAAAAAAACGTGGAGAAAAGTTTGCTACGGTAAGCGTATGCATTCATATTTCTACAAGTAGTGGCAAGATTACATTTGAACGAAAAGTAGATGTGAATGTATCAACAAGATTTGAGGGACACGATCGCTTTAAGGCGCTAATCACTAAAGAAGACGGAAATACTGAAATATTGGAAGAGAGCGCCGCCGATGAGGTCGTTAATCAATACCTTCCAAGAAAGATTCGGCAGTATTTTTTCTTTGATGGCGAGCAATTACATAATTATTTTGGTAAGGGTCAAGACTCATCACATGTCAAGGATTCGATACATGAAATTGCCCAAGTTAGCGTTGTGACTAATACGAGACAGCACCTTGAAAAAATAATCGAGGAGTATCAAAAGGCCATATCAAAGTTGAACCCTGCAGTCGATAAATTATCAGCTGCTATTACTGCAAAGAAAGCCGATCGTCAAAAATTGGAGGATGAGATTAAATCACTCGAGGCAAGCATCAAGGAGTCTGAAGATGTTATTTCAACTCTAAATCAACAGATTTCTGGAACGGAAACGGTTGTAGCAGATAATCAAAGGTATAACGACAATCTTGCTTTGATTAGTCAACTCGAAGATGATGAAAAGAAGCAAAAAGAACTGCTGTTAGCCTTAGTTCGCAAGTATTATGTCCTGCTTATGATGTATGACGTGAACACAGCTACCGGCGCTTATATTCGTGAAAAATTCGAGAAGGGGGTATTGCCGCCGGATATAAACATTGATCTTATCAAAAGTAGCCTTACTCATCATGAATGTGTGATATGTAAAAGCTCAATTGACTCAACTGTTGAAGCGTACCTTAATTCGCTGTTGGAGAAGTTCGACGTTTCAACAACGGTATCGCATAAATTAGTTGAGATTAAGAACGATGTTGCTCGCGCAGTTCGTGAAGCGAGAAACTATAAAAAAGATAAGCAGGCAATCTTTGATAGGTTGCGGGAAATAAGCGAAAGAATATCGGCATTGACTTCAGAAAACGAGGAGCTGTATAAACGGATAAGCGCTTGCTCAAGTATTGAAAGCATTGGATTGTGGATGAAGCAGCGAGAGGAAAATAGAACCCTCATTAGAATCAATAGCGAGAAAGTAGGCGTGTATAAAACACAACTGTCTACGCTTTCACAGGAAATATCAACATTACAGGCACAATTGGATTTTGCAATAGCCGATATAGAAAAATGCGAGGAAATTAAGCATGACCTTAATTTTGCGACGGAAGCCCGGAGCATCATAGCGGCTATCGAAGATGAAATAATTTCTGAGGTTAGAACCCAGATGGAATCGGAAACGATGACATTGTTTGACGAGTTAATATGGAAGAAAAACACCTATGGACATATAGAACTTAGCGAGAACTACCGCTTACGTCTATTCCATAAAGTAACCAATGAGTCATGTCTCGGTAGCTGTAGCGCTGCAGAGCGTGAGCTGCTTGCTCTTGCCTTTACAATTGCTCTCCACCGCGTTTCTGGACATGATTGTCTCCTGTTTATTGATACTCCCGTTGGTAGAGTCTCAGATATAAACAGAGAAAACTTTGCGAAATCACTGATTACTGTGAGCAAAAAGAAGCAGCTTATCTTGGCATTCACTCCGTCAGAGTATTCTACAGAAATTCGTAAATACTTTGATGCTTCTGTTGTCTCCAGTTACAATAAAATGATTAGCGTCGACGAAGAAATCACTCGTCAGGAGGTGTAATATATGGCAGACAGATTAAGTATTGATAAAAAGGTTAATGATGCGGTCATTCCCGAAATCGATAAATCACGGTTGATCGGATTAGACAAATCGACTGTAGATAGAATAGAACTGTTTCTCTTTGCAATGTCGTTGGGTGTTAAGCAAGGTTTTCGCACACCGCTGATCGCATCGCACGGATTTATTCTTGAGAGTTCTATACTTAGTAACGATATTGCCATGTCTGAGATATACTCTTTAATGGTCAACGAAATGCGGAAGACCAACGAAGAAGAAAAAATCGGAAACAAAGATGAAGCATTCATCGTTGCACAGGAATACGCCAATACGGGATTTCAAATAATGTCCGAGTGGATTTCAAACCTGAAAAAGAAGGATAGCGAAGCCATCATGTGGGATCTTCTCGAAGAGATGGACACCAAATATGATGAATATTTTCAGGAAAACGAAGAGGGATAATTTTGTCTTTGGGATACCTTTTAATTTTGCCACACTTTTTAATTATTCCTCCGCTTCCGTTTTTGCAGGGTAAGTAACCGCAGACCCATAGCAGCAGACCATACAATTCCATAAAGCAACAAAGGGCTTCCGAAGTCAGCGATTGACCACGGAAGCCCTTATTTCAAGCCTTTTTCAGCCCTTTTCGGCTGGAGAGGGCTTTTTCTATTGTATCAAAATCTGCATTTACATAGAGCCGATATGTGACAGCGGCGGGCTTCTGGCACACAGGCTCAGTCATACATACCCACAACCTCCACGAATACCCCCATAAACTTCACGAAATACATAAATTGCACGATTACTCAGTCCCGCGAGGTTAAAAAAGCAAAAAAGCGGGCGCAGCTGCTACAGAAATTATCCGTAGCAGCTGTGCTTTTTGTACCGATATTGGCTGAAAAGCCTTGATTTCAAGGGATTTTCAGCAAAAAAAGAAGCACCACTATTCTATCAAAATAGTGGTGCTTCTATGGCGGAGAGGAAGGGATTCGAACCCTTGAGACGCTATTAACGCCTACACGATTTCCAATCGTGCGCCTTCGGCCAGCTCAGCCACCTCTCCGTGACCGCTGCTCGAAACAGCTTGCTTATCTTACACGATTTTTGGAAAAATGTCAAGGTATCGGCGCAGATTTTTTCACGCTCTCCCTATCTTGCCACCAGCCGGGCGAGGACACGCTCCACCCGCTTGTAGAGCAGGTAGGTAAGGGCCGAGACCAGAACGCCCTTGAGGAGGTTCATCGGCACGACGGCCAGCAGGACGAGGCGCGTGACGCTCGTGATCGCGGGGTTGACCTGCTGAGCCATGGCCAGAATGGCGTCCATCGAGATTCCGTAGAGCTCGGCGAATTTCGGCAGGAGATAGACGGCGTTGAACAGGCTGCCGAAAACCGTCATGATCGCCGTGCCGGATGCGAGGCCGATCAGCGCGGTTTTCCGGGATTTGTGCACATGATAGAGAATGGACGCGGGGATGACCATGGAGCAGCCGATGGCGAAGTTTGCAAAGTCGCCCACAAAGGCCGTGCTGGTGCCCTTGAGGAACAGCTTGATGACGACCTTCAGAAGCTCCGTTATGACGCCCGCGACCGGCCCGAGATAGAACGAGCAGATCAGCACAGGCACCTCGCTGAAGTCCAGCTTGTAGAACGACGGCGCGAAAAGAAGCGGGATCTCCAGTGTCATCAGCACGCCCGCAAGGGCCGCCGATATGGCGACGAACGCGAGATAGCGCGCCTTGCCGGGCCGGTGCAGCTGGCGGCGCGGCAGATGCTCGCTGAGCCATGAGATCAGCACAAGGCCCGCGAAAATCAGGAGACAGACGAGCAGGAAGGAGAGATTGCTTTGCACGGATTGCCAGAGTTCTTTCATTGGGGATGACCACCTTATCCGTAAAAATAACACCTGAAAGGCTTGCCTTCCAGGTGTGTACGGACGCAGAAACTGCGCGATACGACTTCTTCCATCCAGACTTTACTGTCGGTACCGGAATTACACCGGTTCATGCGCAAAACGCTAGCGGACTTTACCGCCGATCGGGAATTTCACCCTGCCCCGAAGACACATAATTCAGTTGTTGGCCCTAATTATAGCAGGATTTTCACAGAATGCAAGCATGGAGGTGAAAATAGTGCCTCTGGTCAAAAAATGAGGCTTGTGATATAATACTCATAATGTCGGCAGCCGGAACGGAGGATGCGGAATGGTGCTGGCCTTTTCCGGTCATCGCCCGGAACGTCTCCCGTGGCGGGAGGACGAGAGCGACCCGCGCTGCGTCGCGCTCCGCGCCGTCCTCCGCGCCCGGATCATGCAGGCGGTGGAGGGCGGCTGCACGGAGTTTTTATGCGGAATGGCGCGCGGCTGCGATTTTTATTTCGCCGAGGAGATGCTCGCGCTCCGGCCGCAGTTCCCCGGCCTGCGGCTGAAGGCCGTGCTGCCTTGCCCGTCTCAGGCGGATGCCTGGGGCGAGACGGACAGGCGGCGCTACCACGGCCTGTGCGCACAGTGTGCGGCAGTCCTCACGCTCGAGCCGTCCTATACGACCGGCTGCATGCTGCGTCGGAACCGCTGGATGGTCGGGCACGCCGACGTCCTGCTCACCGTGTACGACGGGGGAGGCGGCGGGACGGCCTACGCGGTCGGCTGCGCCGAGCGGCTGGACGTTCCGGTCTGGCCGGTCTGGCTCTGAGTTTCTGACTGACCCGTTGTTCCGCCGGGATAGGCGAAGCCCTGCATGATACCGCTCTGCGCGGCGGAGGAGACGTCTCCGCCGATCACGGCGCCGTCATAGACAAGGAGCGTCGCAAAGTAGGAGTCGGCCGTGTCGGGATAGTTGGTGACCTGATAGACGTAGCGCTTGACGGTCTTGCCGGAATAGTCCGTGAGGTCGAAGCCCTGGGACTGCTGAAGCGTGTTGTACTTCTGAAGCACCTCGGGCAGCTCCTGCGGGATGCGGACTTCCTGCGTTTCTGCGGGCTTCGGGTCCAGCTCCCAGCCGAAGGACTCCAGATAGGCGACGCGCTCGTTGTTCGTGGCTGCCCGCACAGCGGTGGACTCCGCGGCGCCTTTTTCGGCGTGGGTGCAGAGGACGATCAGCAGCGCGGCGATGGACAGCAGGATGAGCAGGATGACGGCAATCTTTCCCTTGGATGCTTTCGCGGTTAAAACGACCATATGGTTTTCCCCCGATCCTTAAGTTTGGTGATACAGCGTATTCCCCCGGTGGGACAAATATGACAGGCAGGGAGGCAGTCATGCGGCGCTTGGATAAGATACTCGCGGACGCCGGACTCGGCAGCCGGAAAGAGCTGCGCGAGCTGATCCGCGCGGGCAGAGTGAGCGTGGACGGCGAGACGGCTGCCCGCCCGGAGCAGCACGCGTCCGAAGAGGCGGACATCCGCGTGGACGGCGCGCCCCTGCGGCGGCGCGGGTCTGTGGTGCTGATGCTCCACAAGCCCGCGGGCTTCGTGACCTCCACGGACGACCCGTGCGGCAAAACGGTGATGGAGCTCATACCGGAAGAATACCGGCGCCTCTCACTCCGCCCGGTAGGTCGGCTGGACAAGGACACCGAGGGACTCCTGCTCCTGACGAACGACGGCGCTCTGGCGCATCATCTGATCTCGCCCCGCCACCGGGTAGACAAGGTCTATTACGCCGAGCACACCGGGACCGCCGGGCCGGACGACGCGGCCGCCTTCGCGGCCGGGCTGACCCTGGGCGACGGGACGGTCTGCCTGCCCGCCGTGCTCGAGCCGCTGGGCGAGGGGAAAAGCCGCGTGACGGTGCGGGAGGGCAAATACCATCAGGTGCGGCGCATGATGGCCGCGCGGGGAATGACGGTGCTCTATCTGCGCCGCGAGAGTGAGGACGGACTCGCTCTGGGCGGGCTTCCGCGCGGAAAATGCCGGGAACTGGAAAATACCGAGAGAAATCGCTTCTGGAATTAGGCAACTTGCACAACGAAAAAACGGCCGCAACGGAGCCAAAGCAGTAAAAGTTATTATTTTCTGATGCCCATTGGAAAAATGAAACAAAAATGGACTGCAAAAATGAAATAAATTGTCGAATAGCTCTTGAAATATCGACAAAACTGAGATACAATCTATGTGTATATTTGTGTATTCCGTTGTTATGCGATTTTAAGGGAGGGCACATTATGTCCAGTCGTGTATTCCAGAGCGTGATCGTGCAGATGAAGGATGCTACCGACCGCATGATCGGCGTGATCGATGCGGACGGGAACGTGGTGTCCTGCAGCGATACGGCGATGATCGGGGAAAAGTGGCCTGACGCTGTTATGAAGCTCAACGGTTCGCCGGACTCCATGATCATCACCAACAAAAAAACGTTTAAGCCGTTATCCAGCTGGAGCGCCTATTTCGACTACGCCGTGTTTGCCGACGGGGACGACGATACCGCCCGCAGCATCTGCATCATGGCCTTTGTGGCGCTCAACGGCGCCAAGACCTACTATGAGGAAAAGCACGACAAGGGCACCTTCGTAAAAAATATCATCACCGACAACATCCTGCCGGGCGATATCTATATCCGCGCGAAGGAGCTGCATTTTTCCACGGACGTGCAGCGCGCCGTCTTCCTGATCCGCCAGATCGGCCGGGCTGACGTCGCAGCGGTGGACGTGCTGCAGAACATGTTCACCGACAAGCAGCAGGACTTCGTCCTGAGCATCAACGAGACCGACATCGCCGTGGTCAAGCAGATTACGCCAAACACCGATTCCGCCGAGCTCCAGAAGATCGCCGAGTCCATTGAGGACACACTCAAGGCCGAGCTTTTCATCAAGGTTGTCATCGGCATCGGCACCGTCTCCAATCATCTGCGTGAGCTGGCCGACTCCTATAAGGAGGCGCAGGTCGCCATCGAAGTGGGCAAGGTGTTCGACACCGAAAAGAGCATCATCAACTATGAGAATCTCGGCATCGGTCGCCTGATCTACCAGCTGCCGACGACGCTGTGCGAGATTTTCCTGTCCGAGGTCTTTAAGAAAAACTCCATTGATTCTCTTGATCAGGAGACGCTCTTCACCATCAACAAGTTCTTTGAGAACAACCTCAACGTCTCCGAGACATCGAGAAAGCTGTTCGTCCACCGCAATACGCTCGTTTACCGTCTGGAGAAGATCAAGAAGCTCACCGGCCTCGATCTTCGTGAATTCGACCACGCGATCATCTTCAAGGTGGCTCTGATGGTCAAGAAGTATCTGGCGTCGCGCGAAAACCGCGTGATCTGAACGTCGGCCCGGGAGGGGTTCCATGATAGATTTACAGAACGTAAAAAAGATCTATGAAAACGGCACCAGGGCGCTCGCCGGCGTCTCGCTCCACATTGACGACGGCGAGTTTGTCTTCTTGGTCGGGCCTTCGGGCTCCGGAAAATCCACCATCATCAAAGTTCTCACCGCCGAGCTGCCCATGACCGCCGGAACGGCCCTGGTAAACGGCTTCCGGCTGGAAAAGATCAAGCAGTCCTCCATCCCCTTTATGCGGCGCACGCTCGGTGTCATTTTTCAGGATTTTCGCCTGATCGAGAAAAAAACCGTCTTTGAGAACGTCGCCTTTGCCATGCGCGTGATCGGCGCGTCCGAGGCGGAGATCAAAAAACGCGTGCCCTATGTGCTCGAGCTGGTCGGGCTGGAGAACAAGGGCCGCCGCCTGCCCAACGAGCTATCCGGCGGCGAGCAGCAGCGCGTGGCCATTGCCCGTGCGCTGGTCAACAATCCCAATATGATCATCGCCGACGAGCCGACCGGCAACCTTGACCCGGCCCGCTCCTACGAGATCATGATGCTGCTCGAGCAGATCAACGCGCTGGGCACGACCGTCATGGTCGTCACCCACGAGAAGGAGCTGGTCAACCGCTTCACCAAGCGCGTGGTCGCCATTGATGAGGGCAAGATCGTCAGCGACGGAATGGACGGGTACTATACTTATGAATAAGCACAATATCGGCTATCTGGTGCGGGAGGGCGTCCGGGGCGTCTTCCTGCATGGGTTCATGTCCTTTGCCGCCGTGTGCGTCACGGTGGCCTGCCTCATCATTATGGGCAGCTTCAGCCTGATCCTCTTCAACCTGAGCGCCATGGTAAAGGATCTGGAAAAGGAAAACGAGGTTCTCGTCTATATCGACGACAGCTACTCCGAGGCCGAGGCCAAGAGCGTCGGTTCCCAGATCAACATGATCGCAAATGTCTACGAGGCCAAATTCGTTTCCCGCGAGCAGGCGCTTGACAACTTCGTCAAGGAGCAGGATGACGACACGCTTTTCCAGGGCATCCAGGCGAAGACCTTCCGCGACCGTTTTGTCGTCACGCTTGTGGATAACACGAAAATGGCACAGACCGTCAAAGACATCGAGGCGGTGAAGGGCGTGGCGAAGGTCACGGCGCACTATGAGATCTCGCAGGGCTTCCAGACGGTGCAGCGCGTGCTCAAGATTGCGTCCACCGCGATCATCGCGGTGCTGCTGGCCGTATCCCTGCTCATCATTTCCAATACGGTCAAGCTCGCCATGTACGACCGGCGTGAGGAAATCGCAATCATGCGCATGGTCGGCGCGACCAACGGCTTTATCCGCTGGCCGTTTGTGGTGGAGGGCTTCCTGATCGGTATTTTCGGCGGTGCCATTGCATTTTTTATGGAGTGGGGCCTGTACGATGCGCTGGCCGCCAAAATTGCCAGCGTGGATTCCCTGAAACTCGTGACGGTCATTCCGTTCTCCGACGTGCTCCCCGTCATGATTGCGGCCTACGCGCTCACGGGTTTCCTCGTCGGCGTGTTCGGCAGCCTTTTGTCCATCAGGAAATTCCTGAATGTGTGACGGTTAGGAGGTAAGCATGTTCACCAATAACAAGAAGAGAAGATTCTGGGTTATGGCCGTCTGCGTGCTGCTGGCCATTGTGATGATCGGCTCGCTGATCGTCGGCGCGCTGAGTATGTCTGTCTCAGCCGCGTCCTCCGCCGATCTCAAGAGCAAGCTCGCCGGGCTCAAGGACAAGGCGGGCGAGATCTCGCAGAAATCCAACGAGCTGGAAAATCAGATTGCGGATAACACGAACAAGACCCAGACCGTCGTGGAGAAGAAGGCAAACATCGATCAGCAGATTGAAGTGACCACCGAGAAGATCACCAACCTTACCCAGCAGATTCAGGAGTATAACCTCCTCATCGCCGCCAAGCAGGAGGAGCTGGATCAGGCGCAGGCGAAGGAAGACACCATGAATGAGGAGTATAAGCTCCGCCTTCGCACGATGGAAGAGACCGGCAAGGTGTCCTACTGGTCTATCCTTTTTAAGGCCCGCAGCGTGACCGATCTGCTTGACCGCATCGACATGATCGGCGAGATCGCGCAGTCCGACCAGAATATGATCACCGAGATGAAGCAGGTTGCCTCCCAGATCTCCGACGCCAAGACGGAGATCCAGAGCAGCAAAACCGATATGGAGAGCGCCAAATCCGAACAGGCCGAGCTTCAGACGCAGCTGGAATCCCAGCGCAAGGAGGCCGACAGCCTGATCGCCGATCTCTCCGCCAAGGGCGACCAGCTCAAGGACGTCTACGCCACCTACGATGAGATGGAGGACGAGATCCGCAAGCAGATCGACGATGTGCAGAAGCAGTACGAGAACGCGCTTTCCGACGAGGCTGCCGCCGCGAAGATCGCCGAGGCCCGCAAAAAGGCTGCCGCCGCTGCCGCAAAGAAGAGAGGCTCCGGCGCTTCCACGTCGGCCATCACCTCCGGCTCGGTTCGGCCCGCAAGCAGCGGGTTCCTCTATCCGCTTCCCTCCGGCTGCGCCTATGTGTCCGACGCGTACGGCTACCGTTATCATCCCATCTACGGCTACTATAAAATGCACTACGGCGTCGACCTCGCCTGCGCGGCAGGTACGCCGATCTATGCCGCCAAGAGCGGCACCGTCACCGTCGCCACCTATGGCACGGCAAACGGCTACTATGTGGCGATCAACCACAACGACGGCTATTCCAGCGTATATGCGCATATGACGAATTACGTCGTCTCCGTCGGCCAGAGCGTCAGCCAGGGCGATGTCATCGGCTATGTCGGCTCCACCGGCTGGGCAACCGGCCCGCATCTGCATTTTGAGATCCTTTACGGCGGCGCGAACGTCAATCCGATGGATTACGTCTCCGGCTGATACATAATCTGTAAACGGGGCGACCCACGGTCCGCGGCTTCGGCCCCGGGCCGTGGGCGCCTGATTCTTTATCCGGGAAGTTTGGTGAGAGTTTGAAACGTCTGGGGAAAATACTGGCGATTCTCGCCCTCGTCGCCGCGACGGCGGGCGTGACGTTCTGCGTCACATGGAGCGAGCTGCGAGCCGATGCGTCGAAGGACGCAGCCGTACGAAAGGTCAGCGAGATCTCACAGGATCTGAACGAATACTTCATTGATGATTACGATGAGACAAAGCTTGCCGATGCTGCGGCCGATGCCATGGTCAAGGCAACCGGCGACCGCTGGAGTTACTATGTCAGCGCTGCCGACTACGCCTCCTATGAGGAGCAGATGAACAACGCCTACGTCGGCATCGGCGTGACGATCGAGCAGAACGACGAGGCCGGCGGCTTCACGATCACCGCGGTCACCAAGGGCGGGCCCGCCGAGGCTGCCGGCGTGAAGGTCGGCGACATTCTGGTCTCGGTGGAGGGCAAGTCCGTCAAGGAGCTCGGCAAGAGCGGAACCGTCAACGCCGTGCGCGGGAAGGAGGGGACGGAGGTCTCCCTCACGTTCCGGCGGGACGGGAGTGAGTATACCGCCTCCATCAAGCGCCGGAGCATCCATACCCCCGTGGCGACCTATCTGATGACGGACGATAAGATCGGCGTCGTAACCATTAAAAATTTTGACACGAACTGTTCAAGTGAAACGATCAACGCTGTCAACACGCTCCTCGCGCAGGGGGCGAAGGGGCTTGTATTCGACGTGCGAAATAACCCCGGCGGACTGAAGACCGAGCTCGTAAAGGTGCTCGACCGGCTGCTGCCGGAGGGACCGCTGTTCCGAAGCCGGGACTACGCGGGTCGGGAGTCGGTGGACTCGTCCGACGCGACCTGCGTGAAGCTCCCGATGGCCGTCCTCGTCAACGCGGATTCTTACAGCGCGGCGGAGTTCTTCGCGGCGGCCATGCAGGAGTATCAGGCGGCGACGGTTGTGGGGGCGAAAACGGTAGGCAAGGGCAATTTTCAGAACACCTTCCGCCTGTCCGACGGTTCTGCCATCGCCATTTCTGTGGGCAAATATTTTACGCCGCACAACCGCAGCCTGACCAACGTGGGCGTGACGCCGGATGTTCCGGTGGCTCTGAGCGAGGACAGCAACGAAAAGCTCTATGCCGACCAATTGCCTGTTAAGGATGACCCCCAGCTGCAGGCCGCGCTGAAAGCCGTGCGATAATTCACTTGACAGAAGGGGACGGAATCTCTATAATCACAGATACTATTACGATTCTGCTGTGAACTTACCGGAAAACAGCGAAATCAGGAACAGAAACGGAAGGATTGAACATCATGGCCAAGGAATTCAAGATCAGCAGCGCCCGACTCAAGGAGCTGGAGGACGAGCTGAATTACCTGAAGACGACGCGCGAGGCGGAGGTTGCCGAACAGATCAAAGAGGCGCGCAGCTTTGGCGACCTGTCGGAAAACAGCGAATACGATGAAGCGAAAAACGAGCAGGCGAAGCTCTATGGCCGCATCGCCGAGGTCGAAAACGTGCTGGCGCACGCCGTTGTGATCGATGATGAAGGCGCGGGCGCCGGTCGAGTGGGCCTGGGCTGCCTCGTTACGGTTTCCGATCTGGAGACGGGCGATGAGGATCAGTACGAGATCGTCGGCTCGCAGGAGGCCAACCCCATGAACGGCCGCATCTCCGACGATTCTCCGTTCGGCCGCGCGATGCTCGGCAAGAGCGCCGGCTCGATGGTGGAGGTTGACGCGCCTGCGGGTCAGCTGAAATTTAAGATCATTTCCATCGAGAAGAAAAACTGATTCGCATCAGGCAGAGGGAATTTAGGAGGAAGTACAAAAGTGTCGGAAGAAAAGAGACAGCAGACGCCGGAACTGTCGGAAACGGACCAGATTCGCGTCCGTCGGGAAAAGCTCGCGCAGCTGCAGCAGGAGGGCAACGACCCCTTTCGGCTGACCAGTTTCCATGTCACGGCGGAAAGCGCCGGGATCAAGGCGAATTTTGACGCCATGGAAAACCAGCCCGTATCCGTTGCGGGACGCATTATGAGCAAGCGCGGCATGGGCAAGGTGAGCTTCTGCGACCTGCAGGACAAGACCGGCCGCATCCAGCTCTACGTCCGCCGCGACGAGGTGGGCGAGGAGTGCTACGACCGCTTCAAGAAATTTGATATCGGCGACATTGTAGGTATCGACGGGAGCGTGTTCCGTACGCAGCGCGGCGAAATGAGCGTCCGCGCCGCGAACGTCACGCTGTTGAGCAAAGCCCTTTTGCCGCTGCCGGAGAAGTTCCACGGCCTGACCGACCGCGAAACGCGCTATCGCCAGCGCTATGTGGATCTCATCATGAATCCCGAGGTTCGCCACACCTTTGAGATCCGCTCCAGGTTTATCAAGTTCATGCGCAATTACCTCGACGAGCGCGGTTATATTGAGGTAGAGACGCCGGTGCTCAACACAATCTCCGGCGGAGCCTCGGCGCGCCCGTTTGTGACGCACCACAATACGCTCGGAATCGACATGTATCTCCGCATCGCAACGGAGCTCCCTCTTAAGCGCCTGATCGTGGGCGGGATGGACCGCGTCTATGAGATCGGCCGTATCTTCCGCAATGAGGGCATGGACCCCAAGCACAACCCGGAGTTTACGAGCGTGGAGCTCTACGAGGCCTATACGGATTTCCACGGGATGATGGACATTGCCGAGGGAATCCTCTCCGGCGCGGCCAAGGAGCTGCTCGGCAGCTACGAGGTCGAATGGATGGGGGAGAAGATCGACCTTGCGCCCGGCTGGCCCCGCCTGACGATGATCGAAGCCGTCCGGCAATTTGTCGGCATCGACTTTGATGCGGTCTCGGACGACGCGCAGGCGGTCGCCGCGGCGAAGGCCGCGGGCGTGGAGCTGGCGGAAAGTGCCGAAAAGACGTGGGGCAACGCGCTTTATGCGTGCTTTGATCAGCGAGTGGAGGAGAAGCTCGTGCAGCCGACTTTCATCACCATGTATCCGGTGGAGGTCTCCCCGCTGACAAAGCGAAGCCCGAAGGATCCTCGCCTCACGGAGCGGTTTGAGTTCTTCATCTGCCGCAGCGAGATGGGCAATGCCTACTCCGAGCTTAACGACCCGATTGACCAGCGCGCCCGCTTTGTCAAGCAGGCGGAGCTGCGCGACCGCGGCGACGACGAGGCTGAAATGCTCGACGAGGATTTTATCACCGCGCTGGAATACGGCATGCCGCCCACCGGCGGCATGGGAATCGGCGTCGACCGCTGCATTATGCTGCTGACCGGCAGCGACTCGATTCGAGACGTGATCCTGTATCCGACCATGAAGCCGCTGGATTGAATATTATGAGTTGAGGCATAGAAATCTATGCCTCAACTTGTGCGGAGGTTCCCGTGAAAAAACGCATTTATGATTTCCTGATGAGGCACTCGAGGGAGCCGGGCAGACTGAGAACGGAGCAATACATTATTATTGCTTTTGCGGCGGTCATCCTGTTCGGCGCGATCCTTCTGACCATGCCGGTCGCCTCGCGGGACGGGCACAGCAGCGGTTTTTTGACCGCGCTCTTTACCGCTACCTCGGCGACCTGTGTCACCGGCCTGACGCTGGTGGATACCTATCTGCAATGGAGCGCGTTCGGCCAGATCGTCATCATCAGCCTGATCCAGATCGGCGGACTCGGCTTTATGACCATTGCATCCGTGTTTTTCTTCCTGCTGCACCGCAAGATCGGCCTCCAGCAGCGCCTCATCATCGCGCAGGGCTTCAGCCTCAACGATGTGGACGGCGTGGTACATCTGGTACAGAATGTGCTCAAGGGTACGTTCCTTTTTGAGTTCACCGGCGCGGCTATTCTGACGGCGCGCTTCTCCCGGGATGTGGGCTTTTGGCGCGCGCTGCGCTGGGGCGTGTTCCATTCTGTCTCGGCGTTCTGCAACGCCGGCTTCGATATCCTGGGTTATCTCAAGCCCGGCAGCAGCCTGGCCTGCTACGCCAACGATTTCGTGGTCAACATGACCATCATGCTGCTCATTGTCATCGGCGGTCTTGGCTTCTACGTCTGGTCCGACCTGATGCGCCGCGGGGGACGTCGGCATCTCTCTCTCTATACCAAGCTTGTCCTCACCATTACGGCAATCCTGATTGTCGGAGGCGCCTCGCTTTTCGCAATCTTCGAGTGGAACAACCCGGCGACGTTCGGCCAATTTTCCTCGGGGGGGAAGGCGCTTGCGTCCTTCTTCCAGTCGGTGACCTGCCGTACCGCCGGCTTTGCCACAGTCGACGAGGGCAAGCTGACCGAAGCCTCCAAGGCAATCTCCGTGCTGCTCATGCTGATCGGCGGCTCGTCCGGCTCCACGGCGGGCGGCATCAAGACCGTCACCTTCGGCGTGCTGATCCTGGCTGCTGTGTCCGCGATGCGGGGCCGCTCCCGTGTGACCGCGTATGGCCGCACGATCGCCAACGACCAGATCCGTCAGGCCATGACCATCATGATTCTGATGATCGGCCTTGCGTTCGGCGGTGCGGTCTTTCTCTCCGCGACGAACGGTTTTCCTTTTATCGCCAGCCTTTTTGAGACGGCGTCGGCCCTCGGAACCGTCGGCCTGACCACCGGCATCACGCCGACGCTCAACACCGCCTCACGCATCCTGCTTATCATGTTCATGTACTTCGGGCGCGTCGGCATCATGACGTTCAGCCTGAGTTTCCTCTTTGGGGACAGGCCGGAGGAGCGCTACCATTACGCCGAGGGGAAAGTCCTGATCGGCTAGGAGGAGAAGAATGAAAACATACATTGTCATCGGTTTGGGCAGATTCGGCAAATCAGTCGCGGCCCGTCTCTATGAGCTGGGCAACGAGGTCCTCGCCATTGATGCCAGCGAGGAGAACATTCAGCAGATTTCCAACTTCGTCACGCATGCCGTTGTTGGCGACGCGAGAGACGAGGCCGTGCTCCGCGCGCTTGGCGTGCGCAACTACGACTGCGCCATCGTCTCTATCGGCGGCGACCTTTCGGCCAGCATTCTCATCACGCTCGCGCTCAAGGAGCTCGGCGTGCCGGCGGTCATCTGCAAGGCCAGCAATGAGCTCAATAAGAAGGCGCTCGAAAAGGTCGGCGCGGACCGCGTCATCATCCCCGAGCGCGAAATGGCCACCAAGCTTGCACAGAGCCTTTCCTCTTCCAATCTGCTCGATTTCATCGAGCTCTCCAGCGATTATGGCATTGCGGAAATCTCCGTGCCCGAGAGCTGGGTCGGCAAGAGCATCCGAGAGCTCAACGTCCGAGCCAAGTACGGCGTGACCATCCTCTCGTTCAAGCAGGGCGGCCGGATGACCGTCCTGCCCGGTGTAGACGAGAAGATTCCCGAGGGGACTGCGGTCGATGTGCTCGGAACCAACGAGCAGATCGCGAAAATGCAGAAGCTGTGAAACGGGAGTCTGTCGCCAGTATTCAGAACCCGCTGATGCAGCATGTCCGCAGGCTGCAGACCTCCCGCGCCGCGCGCCGGGAGGCCGGCGAGTTTGTGGGCGAGGGGACGAAGCTGCTCGCGGAGGCGGCGCGCTGGTGGCCGGGACTGCGCACGGTGGTCGTCACGGCCGGCGCAGAGCTGTGCCCGCTGCCCGGGCAGGTGCGCGTCGTCGAGGTGCCCGAGACGCTGATGCGCCGCATCTCCCAGATGGAGGCGCCGCAGGGCGCGCTCTTTCTCTGCGCTCTGCCGGAGCCGAAGGCTCTGGCGGTTCACGGCGGAACGCTGATCCTGGACGGCCTTCAGGACCCCGGCAACCTCGGCACCATCCTCCGCACAGCCGACGCGTTGGACATTCCCGTGGTTCTTACCGAGGGCTGTGCCGACCCATACGGGCCGAAGACGGTGCGCGCCTCGATGGGAGCGGTGTTTCGGAGCGTCCCGCAGTCCGCAGGGCGGGAAGAGGTGCTTGCCGCCTGCAAAACGGGGGGCGTCCGCCTGCTTGCAACGGCCATGGACGAGACGGCGCGCGACCTGCGCGGCGTCGATCTGAAAGACGCTGCCGTTGTGATCGGCAGCGAGGGGCAGGGCGTCTGCGAGACCTTTCTGAACCGCTCTGCGGGCCGCATTGTGATTCCCATGAGCGGGCGGTGCGAATCCCTGAACGCGGCCGTGGCGGCCGCCATCGTGATGTGGCAGATGAAAACGCTTTGACGGGATGGTGAAACCATGCTGCGATACTGGATCTGGCTGAACACCAGAGCGAACCTCGGCAGCGTCGGCATTCAGGCTCTCTGGCGTCATTTCGGCAGTGTCGAGGAGATCTATCTCGCCGATCAGATCGACTATACCGCCGTGGAGGGGCTGAACATCCGCGCCCTGAAGAGTCTTTGTGACAAGAAGCTCGCCGGCGCGGACGAGATCCTGGGCCAGTGCGATGCGGCACATCTGCGCGTGCTGACCTATCAGGACGCGGCATACCCAAACCGCCTCCGTGCGCTCGACGACCCGCCCCATGTCCTCTATTACAGCGGAACGTTGCCCGACTTCGACAACGAGCCTGTGATCGGTATGGTCGGAGCGCGGAGCGCCTCGGCCTACGGCCTGCTGTGCGCCAAGCGCATCGCCTTCCAGATCGCCTCCTGCGGGGGAATCGTGGTGTCGGGCGGGGCGCGCGGCATCGATACGATGAGCCTGACCGGCGCGCTGTCCGCCGGGAGGCCGGTGATCGCCGTGCTTGGCTGCGGAGCCGACGTCGTCTATCCGCGCGGTAATGAAGGCCTTTTCTCGGATATCCGCGCCTGCGGGTGCGTGCTGAGCGAATACCAGCCGGGCACGCAGCCGCTGCCGCAGAATTTTCCCGTCAGAAACCGCATCATCTCCGGCCTGAGCGTGGGTGTGGTGGTCGTGGAGGCCTCGCGCCGGAGCGGCGCACTGATCACGGCGCGCCACGCGCTCGAGCAGGGGAGAGACGTCTTTGCCATTCCGGGGAACATCGGCCTCGACTACTGCGCGGGCAGTAATCAGCTCCTCAAGGATGGCGCAATCCTGGCCGAGAGCGGCTGGGATGTGATGCGCGAATATGAGGAGCTTTATCCGCAGAAGATCCGCCGCCGCACGCTTGGCGAGAATCTCTCCCTCACAGGGGAGGAGAGCCGCGCCGCGAGCGATTCGCCGCACCACAGAGTGGCCTCCGACTCGCCGGAGCCGCGCGCATTCGACGGAAAAGACGTTGACAACCCGGAGCACAAGGACTATATTGACGTACAAGCCGTGATTGGCTCGCTTTCCCGCGATGAGGCCGCCATTGTGACGGCTCTGAGCGAAAAGCCGATGTATGTGGACGACCTGATCGAAGCGTGTCAGCTGTCCACGTCCAGCGTATTGGCGTCCCTGACACTGCTCGAGGTCAGGGGCCTTGTGCAGCGGCTGCCCGCAAGACGCTTCTCCCTTGCGGAGAAATCATGAGTAACCTGTTTGGAGGCAATGACATGCCAAGTGCACACACGAACCTTGTGATCGTGGAGTCCCCGTCCAAGGCCAAGACCATCGGAAAATACCTCGGCCCGGACTATGTGGTGAAGGCCAGCATGGGCCATCTGCGCGATCTGCCCAAGAGTACTATGGGCGTCGATCTCGAGCATGGCTTCGAGCCGGAATATCAGCCGCTCAAGGGCAAGGAAGACATCATCGCCGAGCTCCGCAAGGCGACGAAGTCCAGCGAGAATGTCTATCTCGCGACCGACCCTGACCGCGAGGGTGAGGCGATTTCCTGGCACCTCAAGACCCTGCTGGGCATCCCCGACGACAAGACATATCGCGTGACATTCAATGAAATTACAAAAAATGTTGTCCTCAGTTCCATTAAGGAGCCGAGAGGCATCGACTATCATCTTGTGGACGCGCAGCAGGCGCGCCGCATTCTCGACCGCATCGTCGGTTATCAGCTCAGCCCGCTGCTGTGGAAAAAAGTCCGCAAGGGCCTCTCGGCAGGCCGCGTACAGTCCGTGGCGACGCGGCTCGTCGTCGACCGTGAGCGCGAAATCCGCGCGTTTGTCCCTCAGGAATACTGGACGCTGGACGTCACGCTCGACCGTGTGGGAAAGCCCGGCAGCTTTACCGCGCGCTTCTACGGCGATCCGAAAAAGCGTGATCTGAACAGTGAGGCAGACGTCGATCAGGTGCTGCGCTCGCTGGAAAACGGCGAATTCTCCGTTGGAGCGGTGAAAAAAACCGAGAAAAGGCGCTCGCCAGCGCCCCCGTTCATCACCTCATCCCTCCAGCAGGAGGCCTCGCGCAAGCTGAACATGACGCCCAAGCGCACCATGGCGGTTGCACAGCAGCTCTATGAAGGCGTCGACATCACCGGCGAGGGCACGCTGGGCCTCATCACCTATATGCGTACCGATTCCACGCGCCTTTCCGACGAAGCGCTCGGCGCGGCAAAGGACTTTATCGAGTCCCGCTACGGGAAGGACTACTATTACGGCTCGTTCCACCATTATAAGGCGAAGAACGCCGCGCAGGACGCGCACGAAGCCATCCGTCCCAGCAACGTCCGTCTGGACCCCGAGTCCATTCAGGGCGACCTGACGAAGGAGCAGTACCGGCTCTACAAGCTGATCTGGAGCCGCTTTGTCGCCTGTCAGATGGCCAACGCCGTCTACGACGCAATCGCCATTGACGCGGTCTGCGGCAGCAACGTGTTCCGTGCCAACCATCAGAGCTTGAAATTTGCCGGTTTCACCGCCGTTTACGAAGAGGGAAAGGACGACGAGGCCGAAGAGGTACAGTCGCCGCTGCCGGACCTTGCGGAGGGTGAGCCGCTCAGACGCGGCGAGTCCGACAAGGAACAGCACTTCACCCAGCCGCCCGCCCGCTACACCGAGGCGACGCTGGTGCGCGCGATGGAGGAAAACGGCGTGGGCCGTCCGTCCACCTACGCCACGATCATCTCCACCATTCAGGACCGCGAATATGTCCTGAAAAAGGACAAACGCCTTTGCCCCACGCCGCTCGGCGAGGTCGTCACACAGCTGATGGTCGATCACTTCGGAGACATCATCGATGTCGAGTTTACCGCCGGCATGGAGCGCCGACTCGACCAGGTCGAGGAGGGAAAGCTCCCCTGGCGGCAGGTTCTGAGCGATTTCTATGAGAATTTCCACAAGGATATGGTGGACACCGAAGAAGCCCTTAAGGACACGCGCATCAAGGTGCCCGACGAGGAGACCGACGAGATCTGTGAGCTCTGCGGCCGCCGCATGGTCATCAAATCGGGCCGGTTCGGCCGTTTCCTGGCTTGCCCGGGCTATCCCGAGTGCAAGAACACCAAACCGCTTGTGGAGCGGATGCCCGGCCGCTGCCCGAAGTGCGGCTCGGGAATGCTCAAGAGAAAGTCCAAAAAGGGCTACGCCTACTACGCCTGTGAGCGCGGTGCGGAGTGCGGATTCATGACATGGGACGTGCCGACCGCCATGGATTGCCCGTCCTGCGGCCAGACGATGTTCAAGAAGTCGGGCCGGGGCCAGATGAAGCCCTTCTGCATCAACGAGAGCTGCCCAAATTACCTGCCGGAGGACAAACGCGGCTATCACCGCAAGCCGCAGCCCGCCGCGTCCGCGGCAGGCGAGAGCACCGAAGCGGCGTCCGCGCAGAATCCGGCGGAGACTGTGCCCGGGGAAAAAGCAAAGAAATCCACGGCCGGAAAACCCGCCGCGAAAAAGACGTCGGAAAAGAAGTCGGCCAATAAGAAGCCGGCTGCCAAAAAGCCGGCGGAGAAAAAACCCGCCGCGAAGAAGACGGCCGTAAAAACGTCCGCTGCTGAGCGGGCGGAGGAAAAGAAGTCCGCAGCGAAGACGGCGGTAAAGAAACCGCCCGTCAAAAAAACAACAGGGAAGACAGCGGCGAAAAAAGCCGCGGCCGGAGACAAAGCATGAGCGCCGTCAAGGTGATTGGCGCGGGCCTTGCCGGCTGCGAGGCGGCCTGGCAGCTCGCCCGGCGAGGCGTGCCCGTCGAGCTGCACGAGATGAAGCCGGAGAAAATGACGCCCGCGCACCACAGCCCGGATTTCGCCGAGTTGGTATGCTCCAATTCCCTGCGCGGCGACCGGCTGGAGAATGCGGTCGGCCTCCTCAAGGAGGAGCTGCGCCGCTGCGGCAGCCTGATCCTGCGCTGCGCCGACGCCACGCGCGTGGAAGCCGGCGGCGCGCTTGCCGTGGATCGTTACGGTTTTTCAGGCATGGTGACTAAGCTCATCCGCGAAGAGCCGCTCATCGAGGTCGTCCCCGGCGAGTGCGCCGAGGTGCCGCTGGGCCCCGTCATCATCGCGACCGGCCCGCTGACCAGCGACGCCATGAGCGATGCCATCCACCGCTATTTCGGCGGCAGAGAATACCTGAACTTTTTCGACGCGGCCGCGCCGCTCGTCACCGCGGAGTCCGTCGATATGGACAAGGCATGGTTCGCCTCCCGCTACGACCGGGGAACAGCGGATTATGTCAACTGCTCGATGGACGAGCAGGAGTACGCCGATTTTGTGCGTGAGCTTGCCGCCGCGCAGGAGGCGGAGGTGCACGGGTTTGAGGACAAGATGGTCTTTGAGGGCTGCATGCCCGTGGAGGTCATGGCGCGGCGCGGTTTCGATACGCTGCGCTTCGGGCCGCTCAAGCCGGTGGGGCTGAAAGACCCGAAGACGAACAGCGAGCCCTATGCCGTCGTGCAGCTGCGCAGGGACAACGCCGAGGGCAGCATCTACAACATTGTCGGCTTCCAGACGCACCTGAAATTCCCCGAGCAGCGGCGGGTCTTCTCCATGATCCCCGCGCTGAAGAACGCGGAATTCGTGCGCTACGGCGTCATGCACCGCAACACGTTTTTGAATTCACCGGGTCTTCTCGACCGGTATTACGCAGACCTTCGCAACCCGCTGGTGGCCTTTGCCGGACAGATGACGGGCGTGGAGGGTTATGTGGAGTCCACCGCCTCCGGCCTGCTGGCCGGCCTGGCCATGGCGGCGAAGGTGCTGGGAAGGCCCCTGCCGGACTTCCCGCGCGAGACGGCCATCGGCGCGCTGGCCTGTCATATCAGCGAGGGCGGGACAGGCACGTTTCAGCCGATGAACATCAACTTCGGTATCATTTCGCCGCTCGGCTACCGTGTCAAGGGCAAGGCCAACAAGAATCTGGCCATCGCCAACCGGGCGCTGGAGATCATCGATCAAATCAACGAAGGAGGTGCGGAGGAATGAGGATCATCATCGACGCGATGGGCGGTGACAATGCGCCGGGCGAGATCGTGCTCGGCGCGGTCCAGGCCGCGAAGGAGCAGGGCTGCGAGGTTGTGCTGGTAGGCCGGGGCGCCGAGATCCTGCAGGCACTCCGCACCAAAGGAATTGAAAATCTGCCCAAAGGCGTGGAGATCGCAAATGCGGAGGACGTTGTGGATATGCACGACGACCCCGCGACCGTAGTGAAAAAGCGGCGCGATTCTTCTATGGTGGTGGGGCTGCGCATGCTCTCCGAGGGCGGGGGAGACGCGTTCATCTCCGCCGGGAGCACCGGCGCGCTGCTGACCGCCTCCACTCTGATCGTCAAGCGCATCCACGGCGTCCGCCGCGCGGCCATCGCGCCCGTCTTCCCGACGACGAGGGGCCACTGTCTGCTCATCGACTGCGGCGCGAATGCCGAATGCACGCCGGAGTTCCTGCTTCAGTTCGCCTGCATGGGTTCGCTCTACGCACAGCGCGTCATGGGCATCGAGAATCCCCGCGTGGCCCTGCTGAACATCGGAACCGAGGAGAGCAAGGGTACCGACCTACAGCGCGGCGCGTACGAGCTGCTGCACAGCATCTCGCAGAGCGGGAAGATCAACTTCATCGGAAACATTGAGGCGCGCGACGTCATGCTCGACGGCGCGGATGTGATCGTAGCCGACGGTTTTTCAGGAAATATCCTTCTCAAGGGCATCGAGGGTGCGGCGAAATTCATGGCCGGCAGCCTGAAGGAGGTCTTTATGAAGAACGCGCTGACAAAATTCGGCGCGCTGCTCTGCCGGAAAGGAATCCGGGAGATGCAGCAGAAAATGGACTATCACGAGGTCGGCGGTACCGCATTCCTCGGGATCTCGCGTCCGATCGTCAAAGCACACGGCTCCTCCGATGCCATGGCGATCAAAAACGCCGTCCGGCAGGCCTCGCTGGCCGCGTCGAGCGGCTTTGCCGCCGCGATCGAGGAGCAGTCCGAGTGGATGAACGCGCCAAAGGAGCCTGAACATGCTGAGTGAGCTTGAACGGGAGCTTGGCTACACGTTTTGCGACAAACACCTGCTGGAAAACGCACTGACCCACAGCTCCTATGCCAACGAGAAGTGGAAAAACAGTCTGCTGAGCAACGAGCGCCTGGAATTTCTGGGCGACTCCGTCCTTGGCTTTGTGGTAGCGGAGTACCTCTACCGCACCTATCCCGACCACCCCGAGGGCGACCTGACGCGCATGCGCGCGGAGCTGGTCTGCGAGACAAGCCTTGCGGACGCGGCGACGCAGTTGGCCCTGGGTGAGTTCTTGCTGCTCGGCCATGGTGAAGAGCAGGGCGGCGGACGTTCCAGAAGCAGCATCATCGCCGATGCCGTGGAGTCTGTGATTGCCGCGTCCTATCTGGACGGCGGCTTTGATGCCGCGCGCGGCATCATCAACCGGCTCATCCTGAAAAACGCGCCGCGCGAGATGCAGCGTATCACCGACTACAAGACCGCGCTGCAGGAGCTGGTACAGCGCCGGAAAAATCAGGTGCTGAGTTATCAGCTGCTGGAGGAATCCGGCCCTGATCACGACAAGACGTTCCGCGTGGAGGTGTCACTCAACGGGGAAGTTATCGGCACGGGCGAGGGCTCCAGCAAGAAGCGGGCCGAACAGTCCGCCGCCGAAGCGGCGATCAGCCGGCTTTACCCGGAAGAAGGATAACGAAGGGCGCAGAGGGTTCCTCTGCGCCCTTCTGCGCATTTTGCAATCTGCCTGAATCCTGTCTTGCAATCATGGCGTGAAATTGCTAGAATAAACAGATAGTATAGTAAGAAAAAGTAGAGGTAACGCTTTGTATTTAAAGTCGCTTGAAATACAGGGATTCAAATCGTTCCCCGATAAGACGGTCATCTGCTTCGGCAGCGACATCACCGCCATCGTCGGCCCCAACGGCAGCGGAAAGTCCAATATTTCCGACGCCATCAGCTGGGTGCTCGGCGAACAGAGCACCAAGGCGCTGCGCGGCGCGAAGATGGAGGACGTGATCTTCGGCGGCACGCAGAAGCGCGCGCAGGTGGGGTTTGCGGAAGCGTCGCTGATCCTCGACAACACGGACGGCGCGCTGCGTATCGAGAACGCCGAGGTTATGGTCACGCGGAGGTATTACCGTTCGGGCGAGAGCGAATACTATATCAACAGGCAGACCGCCCGTCTGCGCGACATCAACGAGCTCTTCATGGACACCGGACTCGGACGCGAGGGGTATTCCAACATCGGCCAGGGCAGAATCGACGAGATCCTCTCCGTCAAGAGCACCGACCGCCGCGAAGTCTTCGAGGAGGCCGCGGGCATCTCCAAGTACCGCCACCGCAAGGAGGAGACGGAGCGCCGCCTTGCCAACACGGCGGACAACCTGCTGCGCATCGGCGACAAGATCACCGAGTTGGAGCTTCAGGTCGGCCCGCTGCGCGAACAGGCGGAAAAAGCCGAGAAATATCTTGCCCTGCGAGGTGAGCTGCGCGGCTACGAGGTCACGGTCTGGCTGGACAGCCTCGAGAAGCTGGCCGCCGCCGCAAAAAAGGCGGAGGAAGATTACAGCTCCGCCGCGTTTATCCTCGAGCAGGAGCATCAGAATCTGGATAGCCTCTATCGTCTGGCCGAACAGCTCGGCGGCACGCTGCACGAGCAGGATCAGAAGCTGGACGCCGTCCGCGAGACGATCGCAGGGCTGGAGGATGAGGCCCGCCGCTGTGACGGCGAGCTGGGCGTTCTCCGCAATAATATGGACAACAACTCCGGCAACATCGAGCGCATCCGCACGGAACTCCTCGACCAGCAGAACCGCTCCGGCGGCATCGAGGCGCAGGCGCAGGAAAAGCTCGCGCGCATCGCCGAGCTCGAAGCAGGCCGGGAAGCCGCTGTCAGGCGGCTCTCCGCGCTGAACGACGAGGCGGCGGCGCTGTCCGCACAGGCGGAGCGGGACGCGCGGCAGCTCTCCGGGCTTCGCGACGAGCAGAGCGGCCTGAACGCCGCGACGGCCGCCGCGCAGACCGAGCGCAGCTCGCTCGAGCTGTCGATGGATGAATTTTCTCTCCGCCGTGAGGAACTGCGGCGCGCCGCAGCGGACGCGGCCGAAAAGCTGACCGCCGCCGATGCGCAGACAGCGGACTGCGAAAAGCGCCTTCATGCGGCGCATGAGGACGTGACCTCGGCCGGAAACACGATTTCCGGCTACGAGCTGCGCCGCAAGGCGCGCGTGTCCAAACGCGACGAACTGCAAAAGCAGGCGTCCGCCGCGGGAGTGGAGCTCGAGACGGCGCTCTCCAAGCTCCATATGCTCCGCGAGATGGAGCGGGAGTTTGAGGGCTTTTCCAAGGCCGTCCGCATCGTCATGCAGGAAGCCGGGCGCGGCGCGCTCGGCGGCGTGCACGGGCCTGTGTCGAAGCTCCTGCACGCGGAGGATCAGTACACCGTCTCGATCGAAACGGCGCTCGGCGCCTCCATGCAGCACATCGTCGTCACCGGCGAGCAGAACGGCAAGGAGGCCATCAATCTCCTCAAGCGGCGCGATGGCGGCCGCGCCACCTTCCTCCCGCTGACCGCAATCCGCGGCCGGCGCCTCGAGGAGAACGGACTCGAGCGCTGCGAGGGCTTTGTCGGCGTCGCTTCCGACCTCATCCGGTACGATGAAAAATATGAGTCCGTCTTCCTTAATCTGCTGGGCAGGACGGTCATCTGCGACAATCTCGACCATGCCATCGCCATGGCGCGGTCTTACCAGAACCGCTTCCGTATCGTTACCTTGGACGGCCAGGTGATGAACGCGGGCGGCTCGATGACGGGCGGTTCCGTCACACGCAGCGCGGGCATTCTCTCACGCGCGAACGAGCTTGAGCGTCTGACCGCCGCAGCGGAGGCGCTCCGGGACAAAAAGATGAAACTGGAAGCCCGGCTCGCCGAGGCCGTGCGCAGTGCCTCGGAGGTCGAATTTGAGCTGACCGCCGTACAGGATCAGCTCCGTCAGGCGCAGGATGAGGTTCTGCGTCTTGAGGGCAGCGCCAAGCAGTGCGAGCTGCTGGTGGACGCGGCCAAAGCGCGTCAAGAGTCGTGCGGCCGGGAGCGCTCGCTCCTCGAGAGCCGAGAGACCGACAGCGCGGTGCGGCGCAAAGCGCTGGACGCGAAGCTGGACAGCCTGAGAGAAAAGAGCGCTGCGCTGGCGGAGCAGTTGGCGCGGGCCGAGACGGCAGCCGAACAGACCGGCGCGGCGCGCGCCGCCCTGCAGGAGACCATTTCCGCGCGGCGCGCGGAAGACGCGGCGGCGGAGGCGGAATGCGCCACGGCGCGTGAGTCCGTCGCGCAGCTCCAGAAGCTGGCCGAAGCCATGCGCGGCGACCACACCTCGAAGGAGGCCGTCATCACCGGACTGGAGCGCGAGAACAAGCGCCTTGCCGGCGAGATCGAAACCACACAGGCCGCGCGCGACGCTCTGAACGGGCGCATCGATGCCGAAAAACAGAGCCTCAGGGCCGCGCTGGAGGATCGGATGCGGTTCGAAGCCCGCAAGACGAAGGCAGAGAAGGATGCGCAGGACAAAAACAAGGACATCCTTCTGCTCGAGCGCGAGAGCGCTCGGCTGGAGCAGAAAAAAGCCACCTCCGCCATGGAGGAAAAGCAGATCCTCGACAAGCTTTGGGATACCTACGAGCTCACGCCCGGCACGGCCGCGGCGGAGAAAATCGAGCTGGAGAGCCACACGGCGGCGAACCGCGAGATCACGACGCTCAAGCGGAAAATCTCTGCGCTCGGTACGCCGAACCTCGGCGCGATCGACGAATTCTCCCGCGTGAACGAGCGTTACGAGTACCTCACCGGCCAGCGCGACGACGTACTGCACGCGAAAAAGGAACTTGAGGAGATTGTCAGGAGCATCACGACGGAAATGACCGAGATCTTTGTGCGGGAATTCGCCCGCATCAACGAGCATTTCGGCAGAACGTTTGTGGAAATGTTCGGCGGCGGCAAGGCTTCGCTCGAGCTGGACGATCCGGACGACCCGCTCTCCTGCGGTATCGAGATCCGCGTGCAGCCGCCCGGAAAGCAGCTCAAGACAATCACTCTCCTCTCCGGCGGCGAGAAGGCGTTCGTGGCCATCGCGCTCTATTTCGCGATCCTGCGTGTGCGGCCCACGCCGTTTTGCCTGCTCGACGAGATCGACGCCGCGCTGGACGACAGCAACGTCCGCCGCTTTGCCGAATATCTCCGCAACCTCTGCGACAAGACCCAGTTCATCGTCATTACGCACCGGCGCGGCACGATGGAACAGGCCGACATGCTCTACGGCGTGACCATGCAGGAGGAGGGCATCTCCACTATCCTGCACATCGACCTGAATCAGATGCAGCAGCAGCTGGGAATCAAATAAAAAAGGAAACGCAACATGGGATTTTTTGAAAAGATCAAATCGGGCCTGACCAGAACCAAACAGGCCATGGAAACGACGCTCGGGGGTATTTTCAGCGGCTTCTCCGGTGTCAACGACGAATTCTACGACGAGCTGGAGGAGAGCCTGATTCTGGCCGACCTCGGCGTGGAGACGGCGACCCGGGCGGTCGACGAGCTCCGCGGCGCGGTAAAGGAGCGCAAGCTCCGCGAGGCCGACGATGTGCGCGCAGCGCTGCGTGAGATCCTCACGGACATGCTGAATGTGGGCGACACGGCGCTGCGTCTCGGCACAAAGCCGTCGGTCATCCTCGTCATCGGCGTCAACGGCGTGGGCAAGACGACCACGATCGGCAAGCTTGCGGGCCTGCTGCACAGCCAGGGCAAGCGCGTCCTCCTCTGCGCGGCGGACACGTTCCGCGCCGCGGCGGCCGACCAGCTCGAAATCTGGGCGAACCGCGCGCACACGGACATCATCCGGCAGGACGAGGGTGCCGATCCGGCCGCCGTCGTGTTTGACGCAATCTCTGCGGCGAGAGCCCGCGGCAGCGACGTCATTATCTGCGATACGGCGGGCCGCCTGCACAACAAGCAGAATCTCATGAATGAGCTGGGCAAGATGGCCCGCATCCTCGAACGGGAGCTGCCTGATGCGGACAAGGAAGTGCTTCTTGTCCTCGACGCGACGACCGGGCAGAACGGCCTCATTCAGGCAAAGCAATTCAAGGAGATCGCCGGCGTCACCGGCATCGCCCTGACCAAACTGGACGGCACCGCCAAGGGCGGCATCGTCATCGCCGTGGCCGACGCGCTCCAGATCCCGGTCAAGCTGGTCGGCGTGGGCGAACAGGCGGACGATCTGATGCCGTTCCAGGCGAAGGAATTTGTGGAAGCGCTGATTTAAAGGAGGATTCCCATGCGTATCGACGGAAGACAGCCCGACGAGCTCCGCCCGGTCAAGCTGACCCCGGGCTTTTCAAAATTTGCGGAGGGAAGCTGCCTCATTGAGACGGGCAGCACCATCGTGCTCTGCTGTGCCTCGGTGGAGGAGCGGGTGCCGCCGCATGTGACATCCGGCGGTTGGATCACCGCGGAGTATTCGATGCTGCCGCGCGCCAACCGCGACCGCAGCAAGCGCGACATCGCCAAGCTCAAGCTCTCTCCGCGCAGTGCGGAGATCCAGCGGCTTGTGGGCCGTTCGCTCCGGGCCGCCGCCGACCTTGAGGCGCTCGGCGAGCGGACGATCACGATCGACTGCGACGTGCTTCAGGGTGACGGCGGGACAAGGACCGCGTCCGTCACGGGCGGCTTTCTCGCTCTGGCGCTGGCCTGCCGCAGGCTGCTGGCCGACGGCGTGCTGGAGACTATGCCCATACGCCGCTATGTTACCGGTATTTCGGCCGGCATCGTCGGCGACGAGCCGATGCTCGACCTCTGCTACGAGGAGGACTCCCACGCGATGGTCGACCTCAACTGCGTCATGACCGACGACGGACGCATCGTGGAGCTGCAGGGCACGGGTGAGGGGAGACCCTTCACCGTGGATGAGCAGCGCGCGCTGGTGGAACTCTGCCGCAAGGGCAACGCCGAGCTGTGCGCGCGGCAGCGCGAGCTGATCGGAGAGCTCGGATGAAGCTGGTTTTAGCCACTAAAAATCCCGGTAAGGTGAAGGAACTGCGGGAGATTCTTGCCGCGTCCGGTGTGGAGGTAATCTCCGAGGCGGAGGCGGGCGCGGACGTGACCGTCGAGGAGACGGGGAGCACGTTCGAGGAAAACTCTCTTCTGAAGGCGCGGGCCGTCATGGGGGCGACCGGCTTCCCGGCTGTCGCGGATGACAGCGGGCTTGTTGTCGATGCGCTCGGAGGCGCGCCTGGCGTATATTCCGCCCGCTACGGCGGGAAAAAGACCGACGCGGCGCGCACAGCGCTGCTGCTGGAGAACCTGCGGGACGTGCCCGCGGAGCGCCGCACGGCGCGGTTCGTCTGCGCGATCACCTGCTGTTTCCCAGACGGGGAAATTCTGCGCGCGAGGGGCGAATGCGAGGGCGTGATCGCCGCGCAGCCCGCCGGAACGGACGGCTTCGGCTATGATCCCGTGTTTTTCATCCCGGCGCTGGGCCGGACGTTCGCCGAACTGACAGCGGCGGAAAAGAATGCCATTTCACACCGGGGAAAGGCGCTCGCGCTGTTTTCCCACCTGCTTTGTGAGGAGAGTTTTCATGCTGACAAGTAAACGGCGCGCCGAGCTGCGCGCGCAGGCCAACGGGCTCGATACCATTCTGATCGTAGGCAAGGGCGGCGTGACCGAGGCGGTCGTGGCGCAGGCCGAAACCGTACTTGATGCGCGCGAACTGGTGAAGGGACGCGTACTGGAGACGGCTCTCCTGAGCGCGCGCGAGGTGTCCGACGCCATCTGCGAGGCCACCGGCGCCGAGGGGGTTCAGGTGGTTGGCTCAAAATTCGTGATCTACCGCTTCTCGCCCAAGCGTGAGGCCGAGCGGCAGGCGAAAAACCGCGCCGCCAAGGTGAAGAAGGTCAACCCCGTGCGCGCCGGCATTCAGGCCCGCCGCAAGAAGGCGCGCGAGGAGCGAGACCGTAAAAACGAGTATTTTAAGAAAGCAGCCATCGCCGCTGCCGTCGATCGCAGAAAGACAAGAGAGAACTAACGCAAAATTCGGGAATCGGGGGCTGAAAAATGGGCAAAATCGGAGTGTTCGGCGGGAGCTTCAACCCGCCGCATCTGGGCCATATGCTGGCGGCCCGCGAGCTGAAGGAGTCGCTGGGACTGTTTCGCGTGATCCTTGTTCCCGCGGCCGCGCCGCCCCATAAAAAGCTGCCGGCCGGTTCGCCCGACGCAGCGACGCGGCTGGAGCTGCTGCGCGCCGCCTCCGCCTCTCTGCCGGGCGCGGAGGTGAGCGACATCGAGCTGCGCCGCGAGGGTCCGAGCTACACTGCGGACACGCTGCGCGCGCTGAGCGCAGTTTACCCGGGCGAGCAGCTGGTGCTCCTGATGGGGACGGATATGTTTCTCACGCTGGATACCTGGTATCGGCCGGAAGAGATCTGCCGTTTTGCCGCCATCGCCACGGCGCACCGCGAGGCCGACAACGCGGCGCTTCACGCTAGAATCGCGGAGCAGGCTGAAAAGCTGCGCTCGCAGTTCGGTGCAGAGGTGTTCGTGGCCGACAATCGGTTTCTGGACGTCTCCTCCACGACCGTGCGCCGGATGCTGCGCTTTGAATGCGCCGAGAGCTATCTTGACCCCGCCGTACTGGCTGTGATTCGCGAGAAGGGCCTATACGGCGTGGGGGAGTCTCTGAAGGGCCTGCCCTTCGTCGAGCTGCGCCGCGTCAGCCTGGCCCTGCTGAAGGAAAAGCGCGTGGCGCATGTGATCGGCTGCTGCGAAACAGCTGTGAAGCTCGCGCGCCGGTGGGGCGCGAACGAGGAAGACGCCGCGCGCGCCGGCATTCTGCATGACGTGACGAAAGCGCTGGATTACAACGCACAGTTGCTATTGTGCGGGAAATATGGTATAATCATCGACGATTTTGAGCGAAAGAACTGGAAACTCCTCCATTCCCGGACGGGTGCCGCCGTGGCGCGCCATATTTTCGGCGAAAACGACGCCGTCTGCGACGCAATTTACTGGCACACCACCGGACGGGCGAACATGACGCTGCTGGAGAAGATCCTCTATATCGCCGATTACATGGAACCGAACCGCGATTTTCCCGGCGTGGAGAAGCTGCGCGCGCTGACTGAGATCGATCTCGACGCGGCGATGCTCTGCGGTTTCCAGATGTCCATTGACCTCCTCGAGAGCGAGGGGAAGGCGCTGGGAACGGATACGGTGCAGGCTCGGGACTTCCTGCTGAAGGAAAGGAATCAGGCATGAAACTATTTGGCGGCAAACGGCGCGCCTCCCGCAGCGGAAAGCGCGCCGCGGCGCAACCCACGGAAAATACCCCGGCGGCGTCCGGAAAAAAGGGAAAGCTGACCGGCCTGCAAAAGGGCCTCCTGATGCTCGCGGGCTCACTGGCCGTGCTCGCCGGCGTGGTCTACGGCGTCTACAAGGCGTTTGTCCGCCCGATGGACATCGTCAGCCCCACCGTCCAGGCGGATGACTCCGCCAAGAAGGTCACCAAGATCACCTCAATCGACGAGAAAACCGGCAAAGAGGTCGAACTGGAATTTGAAGTGCCCGGCAGCCATAAAAAAGGCTACTACAACATCCTCGTTGTCGGCACCGACGGCGACGGCACGAGAACGGACACCATCATGGTCGCCCGCCTCAACACAAACGACCACACGGTCGCCCTCATGAGCATCCCGCGCGACACGCTCATCAACGCCAGCTATTCCGTGCCCAAGATCAATTCGGTCTACGGCGCGAACGGCAAGGGCGAAAAGGGCATCACGGCGCTGAAAAAGTATGTGACCGCCACGGTTGGCTTCGAAGTGGACGGCTATGTGCTAGTCGACCTGAAGGCGTTCCAGAAGATCGTCGACGAGATCGGCGGCGTGACGTTCAACGTACCCCAGCGGATGTACTACAACGACCCCAGTCAGGATCTCTATATCGACCTGAACCCCGGCGAGCAGCTGCTCAACGGAAAGCAGGCGATGGGCCTGTGCCGGTTCCGCAAATACGCCGAAGCCGATATCCAGCGTACCCGCGTGCAGCAGGATTTCCTCCGCGCGCTGGCCAAACAGGTGCTGAAGGTCGGAAATCTGACCAAGATCCAGTCGTTCGCGCAGATCTTTCACGATTACGTTCTGACCGATCTGAGCGTGGGCAACATGATCTACTTCGGCAAGGAGCTCATGAACTGCGATTTCGACAATATGAAGACCTTCACCCTGCCGGGCGAGGGTGTTTCGATCAGGGGCGGCTCCTATTACGCGCTGTACGCCAATCAGGTACTCAAGATCGTAAACGAGAACTTCAACCCCTACGATGCGGACATCCCCCTCGGCAACCTCAATATCCGCGGCGGAAAGAGCGGCTCCGGCAGCTATCAGGGAAATACGTCCTCGGGCAGCAGCGGAAGCCATTCCTCCTCGTCCTCCTCCGGCTCGTCCGGGAGCAAAAAGACGACAGAAAAGCCGGCTGAGACTACCATGGCCGCGCCCGAGACCACCTCTCCCGCCCTGACCGAGCCGGAGCCCACCGCCGTCACGGAAACCGCCGCGGAGACCGGCGCCACGGGGACTTCCACGGCCGAAACGGGCGGCAAAACGACCGTCCCGGAAACCACGACGGAGACCGCACCCGTCCTGACCGAACCGCCCGCCGCCGAAACGACGGCGGCGCAGAGCTGAAATTATGGTCGCTGAGACCGGAAGGATGATTGGATTGCTGAGTTCCATGGAGGTCGCCACTGCGGCGGCCAAAGCGCTTGACGATAAAAAAGGGCTGGACATCCGGCTCCTGAAAATTCAGGACATCTCCTCGCTGGCGGATTATTTCCTGATCTGCACCGGCACCTCGAACACCCACGTCCACACGCTGTGCGACGGAGTGGAAGAGGCGATGGACAAGCTCGGCGAGCCGATGCTCAGCCGGGAGGGCCGCCGCGGCGGCACCTGGGTTCTGCTGGACTACGGCAGCGTGGTTGTGCATGTGTTCACGAACGACACGAGAAAATTCTACGATCTCGAGCGCCTCTGGCACGATGCCGAGCCCGTGTCCCTTTCTTCGACAATTACTGAGTAAGGACGGAAGATACATGAAATACGATTTTACTGCGATTGAGAAAAAGTGGCAGGCGCGCTGGGAAGAGACAAAGCCCTACGCCGCCGTCACGGGAGAGACGGACAAGCCGAAGTTCTACGGCCTGATCGAGTTCCCGTACCCCTCGGGTCAGGGGCTCCACGTCGGGCATCCCCGTCCGTTCACGGCCATGGACATCATCTGCCGCAAGAAGCGGATGCAGGGCTACAACGTCCTGTTTCCGATCGGCTTCGACGCATTCGGCCTCCCCACGGAAAACTACGCGATCAAGAACCACGTTCATCCGGCCGTCGTCACGAAGAAGAACATCGAGAACTTCACCCGCCAGCTCAAGATGCTCGGCTACGGCTTCGACTGGGACCGCGCCGTGAACACCACCGATCCCGACTACTACAAGTGGACACAGTGGATCTTCCTTCAGCTCTATAAGCACGGACTTGCCTACAAGACCACCATGCCCGTCAACTGGTGCACCTCCTGCAAGTGCGTCCTCGCCAACGAAGAGGTCGTCGAGGGCGTGTGCGAGCGCTGCGGCTCGCCGGTCGTCCGCAAGGAAAAAAGCCAGTGGATGCTCAAGATTACCGAGTACGCGGAGCGGCTGATCGACGACCTGGACGACGTCGATTACATCGAGCGCGTCAAGATTCAGCAGCGTAACTGGATCGGCAAGTCCACCGGCACCGAAGTCGACTTCACCGCCACCAACGGAGAGAAGCTGACTGTTTACACCACCCGCTGCGACACCCTGTTCGGCGTGACCTACATGGTCCTTTCGCCGGAGCATCCGTGCCTCGCCAGGTGGAAGGATCAGATCAAAAACTGGGACGAGGTCGCCGCGTACATCGACGAGGCCGCCCACAAGTCCGACCTCGAACGCACCGATCTCAATAAGGACAAGACCGGCGTGCGCCTGACCGGCGTTGAGGCGATCAACCCCGTCAACCAGACAAAGATCCCCGTTTTCGTCTCGGATTACGTCCTCGTCACCTACGGAACCGGCGCCGTCATGGGTGTGCCGGGCCACGACCAGCGCGACTGGGACTTTGCCACCAAGTTCGGCCTGCCCATCATTGAGGTTGTCAAGGGCGGAGACATCACGAAAGAGGCCTTCACCCTCAAGGACGACACCGGCATTATGGTGAACTCCGGCTTCCTCAACGGCATGACCGTCAGAGAGGCCATCCCCGCCATGAAGAAGTGGGTCACGGAACAGGGAATCGGCCATCCCAAGACCAACTACAAGCTGCGCGACTGGGTTTTCTCCCGCCAGCGCTACTGGGGCGAGCCGATTCCGATGGTCAACTGCCCCAAGTGCGGCTGGGTGCCCCTGCCCGAGGATCAGCTTCCGCTGGTGCTTCCGGACGTGGAAAACTACGAGCCCACCGACGACGGCGAGAGCCCGCTCTCCAAGATGACCGACTGGGTTGAAACGACCTGCCCGCACTGCGGCGGCCCCGCGAAGCGTGAGACCGACACCATGCCCCAGTGGGCCGGCTCGAGCTGGTACTACCTGCGCTACATGGACCCGCACAACGACAAGGCGCTTGCCTCGAAGGAGGCGCTCGATTACTGGTCTCCGGTGGACTGGTACAACGGCGGCATGGAGCATACGACGCTCCACCTGCTCTACTCCCGGTTCTGGCATAAGTTCCTCTACGACATCGGCGTTGTCCCCACCAAGGAGCCGTACCGGAAGCGCACCTCACACGGCATGATCCTCGGCGAGGGCGGCGAGAAGATGTCCAAATCCCGCGGCAACGTTGTCAATCCGAACGACATCGTCGACCAATACGGCGCGGATACCATGCGTCTGCACATCATGTTTATCGGAGACTTTGAGAAGGCCGTTTCTTGGTCGAACGAGGCGGTCAAGGGGTCCAAGCGCTTCCTCGACCGCGTTTGGAATCTGGCCGAGAGCTGCTCGGAGAGCGCCGGGGTCACGCCCGCGAACGAGTCGATCATTCACAAGACGATCAAGAAGGTCACCGAGGACATCGACGAGCTGAAGCTGAACACCGCCATCGCCGCCATGATGACCATGGTCAACGAGTTCTCTGCCAACGGCTGCTCCAGAGGCGATGTCCGTTATCTGCTGCTCCTTCTCAGCCCCTTTGCGCCTCACATGGTTGAGGAGCTGTGGGAGATGAAGGGCTTCGCCGCCGAGACTGGTAAGATGGCCATGCAGAATCCCTGGCCCGCATACGACGAGAGTAAGACTGTCGACGAAAGCGTGGAGATGGCCATCCAGATCAACGGAAAACTGCGCGGCACGATGCGCGCCGCCGTCGGTCTTGACAACGACACCGTGGCCGCCATGGCCGCCGAAAACGAGGTTGTCGTGAAGAATCTCGATAAGCTCGGTGGGAAGATCGTCAAGACCATCGTGGTCAGAAACAAACTGGTCAACGTCATCATCAAGTAACAAACTGCTGGATGATTTCGGAATTCGGCCTTGACAATCCGGGCTTTGATGGTTATAATCATTAAAGCCATGAGGTTTGGCCCTGAAAGTATCCTGGATTGAACCGGATACATCGGAGGGAGGGAAAACAATGTCTGAAATTCGTGTCAGAGAAAATGAGTCTCTGGAAAGTGCTCTGAAGCGTTTTAAGAGAAGCTGCGCGAAAGCCGGCGTCATCGCGGAGGTCAAGAAGAGAGAGCACTATGTGAGTCCCAGCCTGAAGCGCAAGCAGAAGTCCGAAGCTGCGCGGAAGAACAAGAGAAAATCCTATTGATCCCCCCCGACTTTTGAAATGGAAAGCGCCCTGTTTTCACAGGGCGCTTTTTGATTGCCCGCCGGCGGGCAGGCGGCGCAGTTCCTGCTGGAGACCTACCGCCGCGAGGAATCCTGCCGCTTCGGCGCGCGCCCTCTTTTCGGAAAGCGTCTCCACCGTGTCGAACAGGGCGATGCGCAGCGTTTCGTTTTCCTCGAGGGCGATGTAGCGGCAGAGAAGCTCGGGCGAGAAGTGCTCGCGTCCCCGTTCCCGCAGGGCGCAGAGCGCCGGGGCGGCGAGCGGCCTGCCGCAGCCGTCGGCGCAGGGAAGCGGAAAGAGCGCGCAGACCGGTTCCAGCTCCAGCACGCAGCGGCCGGGATACGCCTCCGCCGCCTCGCGCAGCCGCTCGTCGAACACGCCTCCGCTGATCGCCGAGGAGATCAGCACCAGGCTCTTCGGCGCGAGAGCCGCGTAGGCCTCAGGGAGCACCAGAACGGAGCCTTGCGCGGAAAACGCCGCGCCGAGCGCGGCGGCCAGCGCGGCGGAGCGTTCGTCCGGCGCAGCCGGGAAGTCCGCGAGAAGTCCGCAGCTGCGCGCGGCGCAGCAGCGGGCCAGAAGAGCCGCCGTGACGGGTGCGTCGGATTCCTCCGGCATCGGGTCGCCGGGGAGAAGAATCCAGTCCGGCGGGACGAGCTCGGGCGGCTCCGGCGCGAGCAGAGCCCAGCCGCCGTCGGTCAGCCGGTAGCCCATGCGGCACAGCCGCCGCCCGGCGTCCCGGTCCAGCGGCGTTTCGCCCGGCCCGCAGGCCAGGTACAGCGGAAGCGGCAATTTACAACACCTCCGTGATATGGTATAATCAACAGGCGAGGGCGCACGCCTCCGCCACTGCAAACTATGAAGGAACAGGGCTGACTATGCGAATTTCTTTTCTGCCGGACGTTGTTCTCCCGCATCTGACCGACGTAACGCCGGCGCTTCTCAGGGAACTGTCGGTGACGGCGCTGCTGTTGGATTTTGACAACACCATCGTGCCGTACACGACCGACCGGCCGACGCCCGAGATGGACGCATGGCTCCGCGGCATCCGGGAGAGCGGCATTTTTCTCTGCGTGGTCTCCAATACGCACAAGCCGAGAGCGGGCCTTTTCTGCGAGAAATACGGCATTCCCTGTGTTACCGGTTCGCGCAAGCCCTTTCAGAAGGGAATCCGGGAGGCGCTCGCGCGGTTCTCGCTTGCCCGCGCGAGTACCGCCCTCATCGGAGATCAGATCTTCACCGACGTGCTCGGCGCGAACAGAGGCGGCCTGACTTCCGTCCTCATCACGCCCATCCGCCTGCACAACGTCTGGCTCAGACTGCGCCGCGCGCTGGAGGAGCCGTTTATTTTTGCCGCGAGAAAACGAAGACGGGGCTGAAACCGCGTGAAAGGCCGGGTTTTCAGAGAAATCTTTGAAAAGTTCAAGATTTCCCTTGAATTTTTTCATTCTGTGGGATAAAATAAATCAGTTCGATTTGTAAATGTATCAATGTGCCCTGCTCGGGGAAATATAGGAGGACGATACCAATGATTTCAGTCAGCGATTTCAGGAACGGCGTTACTTTCGACATGGACGGCAAGGTCATGCAGATCGTGGAGTTCCAGCATGTCAAGCCTGGCAAAGGCGCTGCCTTTGTCCGCGTCAAGATGAAGAATGTCATCACCGGCGCCGTCGTTGAAACGACGTTTAACCCCAACGATAAATACCCCAGTGCGTATATCGAAAGAAAGAAAATGGAGTATTCCTACGCCGACGGCGATCTCTACTACTTCATGGACATGGAAACCTTTGAAATGGTGCCGATCGAAAAGTCTGTCATGGACGGCAGTTTCCGCTTCGTGAAGGAGAATGACACCTGCACCGTCCTTTCCTACAAGGGCAACGTGTTCGGTGTCGAGGCCCCCAACTTTGTCGATCTGACCGTGACCGAGACCGAGCCGGGCCTGAAGGGCGATACCGCCACCAACGTGATGAAGCCCGCCGTCGTTGAGACCGGCGCGGAGATCAAGGTTCCGCTGTTCATCAACGAGGGCGACAAAATTTCCATCGATACCCGCACCGGAGAGTATCTTGGCCGCGCCAAGGCGTAATGCCGAAAGGAGAAAAAATGACTTTATCTGAGAGATCCGCATACCTCAAGGGCCTGATGGAGGGCCTGAAGCTTGACACCGACCAGGGCGAGGGCAAAATGATTGCCGCGATCGTCGAGATGCTGGGCGAGGTTTCCTCTGCTGTGTCGGACATCGAGGAGAACGCGCTGGCCGTCTCCGACGAGCTCGACGAGATCGAAGAGGATCTGGATGCGCTCGACGACGCCGTTTTCAGCGAAGACGACGAGGAGGACGACGACGAGGATTATGAGGACGATGACGAGGACCTTTACGAAGTGAAGTGCCCGAGCTGCGGCGAAGTCATTACGGTTGACGAAGCAACCATCGACGCCGGTTCCACCACCTGTCCGAAGTGCGGTGAGACACTGGAGTTTGAAGGTGACGACACCGACGAGGACGCCGAGGATAACGAAGACGGCGGTTCATTCTGAGTAAAAAAATCCCGGAGCGAAAGCTCCGGGATTTTTCATTTCTCATGCGCCAGTTTCTCTCTGGCTGCCTCCAGCGCAAGGGAGAGCTGATCGGGGCAGGAGGTGTCCTTCCAGCCGCAGCGGATGCCGCGCGTCCGGCGGATGACCTCATCCACGTCCATGCCTTCCACGAGATTGGAGATGCCCTGCGCGTTGCCGCTGCATCCGCCGGTGAACTGCACATTGCGGACGAGATTCCCGTCCAGCTCAAAGGTGATGCGGTTCGAGCAGACGCCGCGGGGAGTGTACTCAAATTTCATAGGTTCCTCCGTTTGTGGTACTTCATGCTTCGGCGAGATCGGCATAGGCAGCCTGCGTATATTCGGCGAGCCGGTCGGGGTTCAGAATGATCTGGTGCCCGCGCTGGCCGGCGGAGACGGCAATCTCGCCGTAGAGCTGCGCGGTCTCCTCCAGATAAGTCGGAAAGGCTTTTTTCATGCCGACGGGGCTGCAGCCGCCGCGGATGTAGCCGGTCAGGCCGAGGAGCTCCTTCACATGCACGAGTTCTATCTTTTTGTTGCCGGAAGCCTTTGCCGCCTTTTTCAGGTCGAGCTCACAGCAGACCGGCAGACAGAAGACGGCAAAGCCCGTCTTATCTCCCCGCGCGACGAGCGTTTTGAATACCTGCTCAGCGGGCATTCCGATCCCCTCCGCGGCGTGCATACCGTTGAGATCGTTTTCGTCGAATTCGTACTCCGCCGTGCGGTAGGGGACGGCGGCCTGATCGAGGAGCCGCATGACATTTGTCTTGACCATGACAATGCACCAGACTTCCGGGCGCGCTGCGCCGAATTTCCTTATATTATACGGCAGAAGGCGGCAGGTTGCAAGAACCAGTTCCTTTTGCTATAATAGATAAATTCGGAACCAAACTAAGGGATAAGGAATGATCCAGATCATGTCAATCGAAAAAGTCAGAGCATTCTTCCGCGCCGCGGGGATGGAGAACCGCATTCTGGAATTCGACGCCTCAAGCGCCACGGTGGAGCTTGCCGCACAGCAGCTCGGCGTGCCCGGCGCCCGGATCGCCAAGACGCTTTCGTTCGTCACAAACGACGGCTGCATCCTGGTCGTTGCGGCCGGTGACGCGCGCGTGGACAACCATAGATATAAGGAAGAATTCGGCGAGAAGGCCAAAATGCTCCCACACGACAAGGTGCCCGAGGCCGTCGGCCACGCGGTCGGAGGGGTATGCCCGTTCGCCGTCAAAGAGGGCGTCCGGGTCTATCTGGACGAGTCGCTCAAACGCTTTACGACCGTTTTTCCCGCCGCGGGCAGCAGCAGCTCCGCCATCGAAATGACGATCCCTGAGCTAGAGAAGTACTCGCGCTTCATCAAATGGGTGGACGTCTGCAAGGACTGGCAGGGAGACACGGCCGTCTGAGAGCGGTTATTGCCGCGTTCCCTGGGCAATACTAATCCCAAATCATCATTCGGGAGGGGATTGCCATGGAAAAGAAATCAGAGAACGCACAGCAGCGCGAGCAGGACCGGGAGCAGCTCACGGAGCTCGGCGCATCGACTACCAGATCGAAAAACGGCACCATCTACACGCTTACCATCATCGGCCAGATCGAGGGCCATCAGGTCTTGCCAGAGAACGTGAAAGCCACCAAGTACGAGCACGTTCTGCCCCTGATCGCCTCCGTGGAGGAGAGCGACGAAGTGGACGGCCTGCTGCTTCTCCTCAACACCGTCGGGGGCGACATCGAGGCGGGCCTCGCTATCGCCGAGATGATCGCCGGGATGAAAAAACCTACGGTCTCGCTGGTGCTCGGAGGAGGGCACTCCATCGGGGTGCCGCTGGCGGTCTGCGCAAAAAAGAGTATGATTGTGCCGTCGGCCGGAATGACCATTCATCCCGTCCGCATTTCCGGGACCCTCGTCGGCGCGCCCGCGACATACGAATATCTGCGCCGGATCCAGGACAGGATCGTGGAATTTGTCACCGCGAATTCCAAGATCAGCAAAGAGGTGTTTTTGCGCTATATGATGGCCACGGGCGAGCTGGCCTCGGACGTCGGCACCGTTATTTACGGCCGTGAGGCCGTGGACTGCGGCCTGATCGACCGGATCGGCAGCCTGAGCGATGCCCTCGGTACGCTGCACCGTCTGATTGCGCGCGAGAAGCGCAGGTCAGACGGACAGACAAAAGCTGAATGAAAAGCTGGAATTCTGAGGCTGCTTATGGTATCATATCATTTATGGTATATTACCCATACAGGGAGGTTGTTCCATGACATATCTTTCCGCGATCCTGCTGGGACTGGTTCAGGGCATTGCAGAGTTCCTGCCAATCTCAAGCTCGGGACATCTGGCCGTTTTGCAGAGTTTCTTCAAACTGTCCGGCGATGGAAGCGTGTTTTTCGACGTACTTCTCCACCTCGGCACGCTTGTTGCCGTTATCGTGGCCTATCACAGCGAGATCGGAGAACTCCTGCGTGAGTTCTTCCGCATGATCCATCTCGTTCGGACGCCGGCGGGCGTGAAGCCCGACCGGCCCGCCCGCCGGATGATCCTGATGCTCGTCATAGCAACGCTTCCGCTGTTCCTGATTCTGCCGATCAAGGATACGGTTGAGGCGCTTTATACCAATACGTTCTTCGTCGGCTTCGCCCTGATCGTGACGGGACTCCTGCTGTTCTTCAGCGACAGGATGAGCCGCGGCACCAAGAGCGAGCGGAGCATGACCCTGCTCGACGCCGTCGTGGTCGGCGTGGGTCAGGCAATCGCGGTCGTGCCCGGCCTGTCCCGCTCCGGGACAACAATCGCCGCCGGCCTGAGCCGCGGCTTTGATCGCACCTTTGCGGTCAAGTTCTCGTTCCTGCTCTCCATCCCCGCCGTGCTCGGCGCGAACATACTCTCCCTGGTTGACGCACTGAAGGCGGGCGTCAATACGGCGATGCTGCCGAAATATCTGATCGGCGTGCTCGTGGCCATGGTTTCCGGCTACGCCGCCATCCGCTTCCTGCGCTACATAGCGGCCAAGGGCCGCTTCAGCGGATTTGCTTATTACTGCTGGGGCGCGGGAGCCATCACACTGATTCTGTCTCTGGTCGCGTAAGGAGTATAGCATGGCTACGGGAAAGAGAAGCGGCAGCTCCGGCTCTTCCGGAGCGTCGCGAAAATCGAATCAAGGCCGCCGAACCGGCTCGCGCAGCGTAAAGAGGAAGCAGCCCATTCACCGCGAGGTCTGTGCCTTCATCTGCCTGTTTCTGGCTCTGTTCGTCATCCTCGGCTGCTTCTCGGTCAAGGGCGTGCTGATCCTGCTGCTCTGCGGCTTCTTCAAGGGGCTTGTGGGCGCCGGGTTCTATATCCTGCCGTTCGTTTTTATTCTGGCGTTTCTGATCCTGCTGCTGCACAACGGACGGCCCGTGAAGCTGCGGGTGATCTGCACCTTTTTGCTGCCTGTCTCAATCGGCGCACTGGTGCATCTGGTTGGCTCGAACCCCAATATTGCCTGGCGCCTCGCCATGCTGGGAGATCTTTACAACGGCGGCGTGGAGGGTACGGCCGGCGGCCTGATCGCGGGCTTTCTCGCCATGCTGCTCGAAGCCGTAATCAGCAAGGTGGGCGCGGTAATCGTCTTTATCCTGCTCTTCCTGCTGGAGGCGCTCGGCGCGCTCAACATGACCGTCGCCAGCATCGTCAGCGCCATCCGCAACCGGCCCCGCCTCACCTATGATGAGCCGGAGGAAAAGCCTGTGGACCGTGCGGCGGCGATCGTCAATCACGTTGCCAACAAGCGTATCGAGCGCGCAGAGAAGAAGCGTGTCGCGGACTACGACCTTCCGGTCGACGAGCCGCCCATGCCAGCCCCCGTGACGGAGCCCGCAAGGACCGCCGAAAAGAAACGGGTGATCTCTCCCGACCAGTTCCTGATGGAGAAAATCTCCGGGAAGAAGCCCGAGGAGGTTAAGCCGGAGGCAGCAGGGCAGGCCCCGCATTCCGTGCCCGAGCCTGTTCCCGAAGGGGAACCCGCGATGACCGATTTCCGGGAGCTCGCGCCCGATCTGCCGCCCGGGAAGCCCGCATCCCCTGTACAGGCCCAGCCCGTTTCGGCGACAGCTGAGCCGCTGCCCCCGCTCAAAACGGAGCACCCCGGCGAGAAGCTCGGGCCTCAGGAGGCAAAGGCATCTCTCGCCGCCGTGACCGCAGAGATCGCGCAGAACGGCGCGGCGCAGGCCGACGAGTATGTGTTCCCGCCCGTGTCGCTGCTCCGCGAACCGCGCGGCGCAAGCGTGGACGGTACAGAGGAGATGCGCGAGAACACCGAGCGGCTGAACACAACGCTTCAAAGCTTCGGCATCGAGGCGCACATCGTTAACGTCACGCGCGGCCCGTCCGTCACACGCTATGAGCTCGAACTCGACCGGGGCGTAAAGCTCTCCAAGGTAACGGGCCTGGCCGACGATATCGCTTTGTCGCTCGGTGCGTCGGGCGTGCGTATCTCGGCCATCCCGGACAAGATCTCGGTCGTCGGCATCGAGGTGCCGAACCGGTTGGTAAGCACCGTCAGCATCCGGGACGTCATCGACTCCCCGGAGTTTGAAAAGAGCAGGTCACGCCTTTCATTCGCGGTCGGCAAGGATATCGGCGGCAACCGCATCATCGGCAACATTGCAAAGCTCCCGCATATGCTCATCGCCGGCACGACCGGCTCGGGCAAATCGGTGTGCATGAACAGCCTCATCATTTCGCTCCTCTTTAAGTCCCGGCCGGACGAGGTTCGGCTCATCATGGTCGATCCGAAGATGGTCGAGCTGGGCGTTTACAACGGCATTCCGCACCTGCTGATCCCTGTTGTTACCGACCCGAAAAAGGCGGCCGGCGCGCTGCAGTGGGCTGTGACGGAAATGATGCGCCGTTACCGGATGATGGCCGATGCGGGCGTGCGCGACCTGGAATCCTATAATAAGCTTGCCGCGCACAGCGAGGACGAGCGAGTATCGATGGAGCAGGTCGTCGTCGTGATCGATGAGCTGGCCGACCTGATGCTTGTCGCGGCCAAGGAGGTCGAGGAGTCGATCTGCCGCATCGCCCAGATGGGCCGCGCGGCGGGTATCCACCTCATCATCGCCACACAGCGTCCCTCAGCGGATGTTATCACCGGCCTGATGAAGGCCAATATTCCGTCCCGCATTGCGTTTGCTGTCGCCTCCGCGATGGAATCGCGCATCATACTCGACACGCAGGGGGCCGAGAAGCTCGTCGGTAAGGGCGATATGCTCTACGCGCCGCTCGGGCAGGGTAAGCCCAAGCGTGTGCAGGGCTGTTTCATCACCGACGAAGAGGTTCAGGAGGTCGTGGAGTTCATCAAGGAGAACAGCACGGCCAATTACTCCGACGAGGTGCAGGCGCAGATCGAGCAGAAGATGTCCCAGCCGGACAAAGGCGACCAGAACGACGCGGACGCGCCGGCCGCAGCCGAGGACGGCGACGAGCTGCTGCCCGCCGCCGTCGGGGTCATCCTGGAAACGGGGCAGGCCTCCGTCTCGATGCTCCAGCGCCGTCTGAAGCTCGGTTACGCGCGCGCCGCGCGCATCGTGGACGAGATGGAGGATCGCGGCATTGTCGGCCCGTTCGAGGGCTCAAAGCCGCGTCAGCTCCTCATCACCCGCGAGCAGTGGGACGCCATGCAGGGCGGCACTGCGGAACCGGAAAATCCGCCGGTGGAAGAAGAAATACCATAGAGAATATCTGGGAGGAACATTATGCAGAATTCACGCAGCATCGGGAAGACCAGATACCTTGTGGAGCTGGCCGTACTCATCGCGGTTCTTCTCCTGTTGGAGATCACGGGACTGGGCTATATCAAGACCGTTTTTCTCGAGTTCACCATCATGCAGGTTCCAGTCGTCATCGGCGCGATCCTGCTCGGGCCCGGCGCGGGCGCAATCCTCGGCACAGCGTTCGGCCTCACCAGCTTCTGGGAGTGCTTTGGCAAGAGCGCGTTCGGCGCCATGCTTCTCTCAATCAACCCGGTCGGCACATTCGTGGTCTGTGTGATTCCCCGCCTCCTGATGGGCTGGCTCTGCGGACTGATCTTCCGGGGATTTTTCCGGGCTTCGAAAGGAAAGATCTGGAGCTATTTTGCAGCCAGTCTTTGCGGCGCGCTGCTGAACACTATTTTCTTCATGACGGTGCTGATGGGCTTGTTCGGAAATTCTGACTACATCATGGGTCTTCGCGGCGGAACGTCTGTTTTGGGCTTTGTGGCGGCGATGGTCGGCGTGCAGGGCTTGCTGGAGGCCGTGATCTGCTGCATCCTCGGAGGGGTCGTCAGCCGGGCGCTCTACAAGACCGCGAGGCAATAATTTATGGAAGAAAAGAGCCGCTTTTAAGCGGCTCTTTTTCACCATTTATGAGAAAACAGAGGGAACGAACGCCAACTCCTCCCAATAGGAAAACAGGCATGCCTAAGCAGATCCGTACATTCTTCTGCTGATCCCGGGCGTCGGCTCGATTCGCGACTTTGCGATTCCCGCCTGCGCCGGCGCTGTCTGCGGCTGCTGTTCTTCCGGTTGCTTTTCCGGTCCGGTCTGGAATGCCATAGAGAACAGAAGGCCAAAGCGTAATTCCGATTCCTATGACCGGCGCCGCGTCTGCGGCGCCGGCTTTTTGCCGTCCCGGCTTTTTGCCGTCCCGGCTGTGCCGGGACGCTTTTTTCATATCCGGCTGCGGACAGGCATAGAGTGGAGTGAGGTGAGAGCATGTGCGATCCGATCGTGCGAAGCATCCTTCCGCTGCTGCCTCCCGATGTGCGGGACGCGGCCGCGGCCCTGCCCGAAGAGCAGCAGCGTCTTATGGAGGAGCTGCGTCTGCGCCGCGGAGAAAACGCGGCGGCTGTCATCGCGGGGAGAGAGGTTCCCCTGGGCTGCCCGTCGGTTCGGGTCAGTGGGGAGGCAATCGAGTTTTTGCTGAATGCGGCGACCGGGTTCTCTGTTTATGCGAGAACGGAGAGTGTGCGGGAGGGCTTCCTGCCGCTGGCCGGAGGGCATCGGTTGGGCCTGTGCGGCACAGCGGTGGTAGAGCATGGGGAGATCGTCACGCTGCGCGATGTCTCCTCGGTCAATCTTCGCCTCGCGCGGCAGTTCCGGGGCTGCGCCGACGAGGTGAGCGAGGCGGTGTCGCCGGGGGAGTCCTGCCTGATCGCAGGTCCGCCCGGCAGCGGGAAGACGACGATGTTGCGCGACCTGGTTCGTCAGCTTTCGGATCGGTATGAATTTCGGATGGGTCTTGTCGATTCGCGGGGAGAGATCGCGGCGTGCAGCGGCGGAGCCCCGCAGCTGAACGTGGGGCGGAGGACGGATGTCGTCTCACTCTGCCCGAAGGAGCAGGGAATGGAGCTCCTGCTGCGCGCCATGCGGCCGGACTGGATCGCGGTGGATGAGATCACGTCCCCCGCGGATGTGGCGGCGGTCTCACGGGCGGGCTACTGCGGCGCGCGGATGATTGCCACGGCCCACGTCGGCACGCCGGAGGAGCTGATGCGCCGACCCGTCTACCGGGAGCTTCTGGAGCTGGGACTGTTTACGGTTTTTGTGGGACTGGACGCACGCAGGCGCGTGAAACTGCTGAGGAGGGACGAGTTGTGCTGAGAACGATCGGTGCGCTTCTGGTTGTGATGGGGGCGGCGGGGACAGGCGTGGGACTGTCGGTTTTTGTGCGGCATTCGGCAGGAATCCTTCAGCAGCTCATCATGTCGCTGGAACAGATGAAAAGCGAGATCCTGTTCCGAAAAACACCGCTGCCGGAGCTGACGGCCCGCCTCGCGGAGAACTGCGGCGGAGAGGTGGGCAGTTTCTGGTCAGAGGTATCGGACGGCCTGCGGATCGGACAGGCCCGCTCCGTCTGTGAGGTGATGCGCCGGGCACTCTCGGGCCGCGCGGCCGGCAGCTTCCCGGCTCAGGCGCGGCGGACGCTGCAAAACCTGGGCGCCGGGCTCGGCAACTACGACGCGGCCGGGCAGGTGAGGGCGGTCGATCTCGCCCTCTCGCGGCTCGGCGGACTTTTTACGGAGCTGCGCGACGAGCAGAAGTCGCGGATGAAAAGCTACTGCACGCTCGGCGTCTGCGCGGGCCTCGCGCTCGCGATCCTGATGCTGTGACGAAACCGATGCGAAAGAGCAGGGATTACAAATGGATGTTGATTTAATTTTTAAGATCGCCGCGGTGGGGATCATCGTTTCGATCCTCAATCAGGTGCTTGTCCGTTCCGGACGGGAGGAACAGGCGACGATGACGACCATTGCCGCGCTGGTCGTGGTATTGATGATCGTTGTGCAGAAGATCGCCGATCTGTTCTCGCTCGTCAAAAGCCTGTTTCAGTTCTGATGGAGGGCTTTGTACGCGTGTTGGCCGTCACGGTGACGGCGGTGATTGCCACGGCGATCCTGAAGCGGATGGGCGGGGAATTTGCGGCGGTGCTCGCGCTGTGCTGCGTGTGCCTGCTGGGGACGTTCGCCGTGCGGACAGCCGCGCCCGTCGTTGAGGTGATCGAGAGGCTCGAGACGCTCTCGGGCCTCAGCCCCGCCGTGCTTGGGCCGGTGCTTAAGGCCGCGCTGGTTGGCATTTTGACCGGGATCGCCTCCGCCGTGTGCGCGGACGGCGGGCAGAACGGGATGGCAAAAGCGGTGGAACTCTGCGGGACGGTTATGGCGCTCTGCCTGGCCGCGCCGCTGATCTCCGCCGTCCTCGAGCTGCTGGAATCACTGATGGAGAAATGAGATGAAAAAACTATTGCTGGCGCTGCTGCTTCTGTTCCTCTGTGCGGGCGGAGCGGCGGCTGTGGACGTATCGGGCGAGCAGTCGGCGCAGTTCGGCCTCCCGGCGTTGGAGGACGGGGTCCCGGACAGCGCCGCCTCGCTGCTGCCGGACAGCACGCCGCTTTCCCCCGGTGCTCTGGGAGACGGTGTACAGAACATCCTGAACGGGTCGCTTCCCGAGGCATCCGGCGCACTGCGCGGAGCGCTCCGAACGGCGGGGGCTGTGCTGGCCGTTGTCGTGCTGTGCGCGATGGTCACGCAGATGGAGGGAAAATACTCTGCCGACGCGGTACGCATCGCGGGCGTACTGGGCATTATGGCCATCTGCGCGGCGGGTGTGCAGTCGATGGTCGGGCAGGGGCAGCAGGCGATCGACGAATTGCAGAGCTTTTCCCAGCTGCTGCTGCCTGCCGTGGCCGCCGCGACGGCGGCGGGCGGAGGCGCGGTCTCGGCGAGCGCGCTCTATGCGGCGTCAGCACTCGTATGCAGCGTGTTGACGACGGTCATCGACCGGCTGCTCCTGCCGCTGGTCTACGCGTTTCTCGCCGTTTCGGCGGCGGATGCGGTGCTCGGCAACCAGGCGCTGACGCGCCTGCGCACGTTGGTCAAATGGGTGGCGTCCTGGAGTCTCAAGGCGGCGGTCTATCTGTTTACGGCGTATCTGGGCCTGACGCGCGTCGTCTCCGGCACAGCGGACGCCGCCGCCGTGCGCGCGGCGAAACTCGCAGTCTCCACGGCCGTACCGGTCGTGGGCGGCATGATCTCCGACGCGTCGGAAACCGTGCTGCTTGGCGCGCAGACCATTCGCAACAGCGCGGGCGTGTTCGGCTTGCTGGCTGTGCTGGCCATTTGCGCCGTGCCGCTGGTGAAGATGGGCGTGCCGTACCTCGTGATGAAACTGACGGCCGCCGTCAGCGGGCCGCTGGGAGACAAGCGGCTGACCGAGGTCGTGTCGAGCGTGTCCGAGGCCATGGGGCTGCTGACCGGCATGACAGGAGCCTGCGGCTTCTTGGTGCTGATGTCCTGCGTGTGTTCGATCCGGGCGGTGAGCGTATGACGGAGGCTCTGCGGACATATCTCCTCGCCGTGACGGCGGCGTGCCTGTTCAGCTCGATCCTGCTCGCACTTGTGCCGCAGGGGAGCGTGAAGCGGGCCATGACGTTCGTCTGCGGGCTGGCAGTCATTCTGACGGCGCTCGGACCGGTGGTAAAGCTCGATGCGGGCGCGCTCGCGCGGTCGATTTCCCGTGCGAAGATCGCCTCGGACGAGACGGCGTCGGGCATCACGGTTGACAACCGCGCGCTGATTTCGGCCATCATAAAGGAAAAGACGGAAACATATATATGGGACAAAGCCGAAGAGCTTGGCTTCCGCCCCTCCGTCCGCGTGACGATGGAGGACGGGGGAGACTATCCTTATCCGGCGCGGGTCAGCATTGCCGGGACCTTCACGGAAGCGCAAAAGAAGGAATTGTCCGAGGCGCTCGAGGAGGAGCTGGCGATTCCGAAAGAATGTCAGGAGTGGTCGTCCGATGGAACGCAATAACTGGAAGGAGACAGGAAAACGGCTCTGGCTCAGGCTGGGGAAATTCCGCTATCCGCTGCTGATGCTGCTGCTCGGGATGGTCATCCTGGTCATACCGGTCGGACGGGCGGCGAAGCAGGAGAAGACGACTTCTTCCGAACCTTCGCAGGCAGCCCCCGCGGACGATGGGATCGACGCGACGGAGGCTCGGCTCGAGGCGATCCTTTCCCGGATTGACGGGGCGGGGCGGGTGCAGGTCATGCTGACGTTCGCCGCGGGGGAGAAAACGGTGTACCAGCAGGACAGCGACGAGGAGGTGAGCACCGAAAGCGGCAAGGAACAGAGGAAAACCGGCAAAAAGACCGTGCTGGCCTCGGCGGGGAGCTCGCAGGAGGAGCCGGTGGAGGTGCAGACGATCCCGCCGGCCTACCGCGGGGCGGTGGTGGTCAGCGACGGTGCGGACAGCGCGGCCGTTCGATTGAATCTGGTGAACGCTGTGTCGAGCCTGACGGGCCTCGGCGCAGATAAAATCACAGTCATCAAAATGAAAAGCGATTAGGAGGAACACAGCATGAAGAATTGGAAACGGAACGCGGTCGTGGCGACGGTGCTGGTTTTTGTCTGTGCCGGGATCTGGCTGAACTGGTCGTACAATCAGAAGCAGGCGGCGGCGGATCTGACGGACACGCTCGACGCCAAGAAGGTCATGAGCGACAGCTCGCTCATTCTGAGCAGCAAGAAGGACGACGGCCTCGTGACGACGGCGGGAGAGACCGCATCAGACGGGACGGACTACTTCGCCAACGTGCGTCTGAGCCGCCAGAAGGCGCGCGACAGCGCCGTGGAGAAGCTTCAGGAGGCCATGTCCTATGAGGACGGCGGCGACACCTCAAAGGCGTCCACCCAACTCAACGACATCGTCTCGGACGCGCTCGCGGAGTCCCAGATCGAGAGCCTTGTGGTGGCCAAGGGCTACAAGGACTGCGTGGCCTACATCAACGACGGCGGTATCTCCGTGGCCGTGTCCGCGCCGGATACCGGACTGACCGAATCCGACGTCGCGCTGATCGCGGACGTAGTCACCTCGCAGACAGCCTACAAGCTCGCGCAGCTCCATGTGATCGAGGTAAAATGAGGTTGTATTTTTCCTGAATTGTGGTACAATGATACCACTAAGGAGGGATCTCCCATGGGTGAAACCAAAGAATATATGACCGTAAAGCAGGAAAACGGTTCCGTGCATATCTCGGAGGAGGTGGTCTCCTCGATTGCGGCGCTGGCTGCGAACGAGGTGGACGGCGTCTGCGGGCTCAGCGCCAACCTGAGCGCCGACATCGCTGAGCTTCTTGGCAAGAAGAATCTCGGAAAGGGCGTCAAGCTGATCTTTGACGACGACCAGATCACGATTGACTGCTATGTCGTCGCTCTCTACGGCCACGCTGTCGTGGACATCGCGAAGAACGTGCAGGACAAGGTAATGGAGGCTGTCGAATCCATGACCGGCCTGAAAGTGCGCAGCGTCAATGTGGACATCTGCGGCATCAGCCTGCCGAGAGAGCCAAAAAAATAAAAAGCGGGAAATAAACCCTTTGTCTCGGCAAAGGGTTTATTTTTGCCGTCTTATCCGGTATAATAAAACTATTCGGCGCGGCAAGACTGCGCCTTCGGCGGGAGAGAACGATATGACGAGAACCAACGCCAGAGAGATCGTGGTGCACCTGATCTACGGCATCAATTACACCAAGGAGAGCACCGACGAGACGATCGTCAGGCGCTTTGCCAAGGACTATTACGAAACGCTCGCGGACGAGAACGAGGTCTATGCCGACAGGCCCGATCAGAAGCAGATGAACTACATCTCTGCCGTGGTCGCGGGCATCGAGGAAAAGCAGGCCGAGCTCGATGGCTACATCGAAAAATACGCCATCGGCTGGAGCCTGGACCGGATCTCCCGCCTGTCGCGCTCCGTGATGCAGCTCGCCATGTACGAGATCCTGTATGTGGACGACGTGCCGACCTCCGCGGCAATCAACGAGGCCGTCGAACTGACCCGGAAGTACGAGGACGAGGATATGGTCTCCTTTGTCAACGGCGTGCTCGGCAGCTTTGTGCGCGGTGAGATCAAATGACAGTCCTCGGCATCGATACGAGCAACTACACAACTTCGGTCGCCAGCTTTGACGGAACGAACGGGAAAAACTGCTCCCGGCTTCTCGATGTGAAGCCGGGGGAACTGGGGCTTCGCCAGAGCGACGCCCTGTTCGCCCACGTCAAGCGGCTGCCGGAGTTGTTTGCGCGTCTGACGGATCACGGGCCGATCCCGTTTTCCGCCGTCGGCGTGAGTACGCGGCCGCGCGCGGTCGAGGGGTCGTATATGCCCTGCTTCCTCGCGGGCGTCTCCCAGGCGGAGGTGCTTGCCTGCGCGCTCGGCGTGCCGATTTTCCGGTTTTCGCATCAGCAGGGGCACATTGCCGCCGCGCTCTGGTCGGCGGGCCGGCTCGACCTGATGACGCGGCGTCACCTCGCGTGGCATCTCTCCGGCGGCACGACGGAGCTGCTGCTCATCGAACCGGAGGGAAAAAGCGTTCGCGCCGAACGCATCGGCGGTACGACCGACATCTCGGCGGGCCAGCTGATCGACCGGGCGGGCAAGCTCCTCGGCCTGGATTTCCCGGCTGGGAAAAAGCTCGACGAGCTCGCGTCCGCCGCGTCGGGGGAGGAGCGGTTCCGCGTCCGGGTGGACGGCTTATCGTTCTCGCTCTCCGGCGCGGAGAATCAGGTGTGCCGTTTTTACGAGCGTACCGCTTCACCCGAGGAGACGGCGGCCTTCACCCTCCGCACGGTGATCGGCGCAGTGGGGAAGGCGACGGAAAACGCCCTGCGGCAGTATTCGGGGTTGCCGGTCGTCTTTTCCGGCGGCGTCGCTTCCAATTCAATGCTGCGCAGAGTGATGCGCGGTTTCGAGGCGATCTTCGCCGAGCCGCAGTTTTCCACAGACAACGCCATGGGCATTGCCGTGCTCACCTGGCTTCAGGAGAATTAGATGCAGGAAAAAATTTTTGAGGTATCCCAGGTCAACGCCTACATCAAGACCCGTTTCGACGCGGACGAGCTGCTTGGCGGCCTCAGCGTGCGGGGAGAGCTGAGCAACTACAAGGTCTACCCGTCCGGCCACCACTACTTCACACTCAAGGATGCCGAGAGCTCGCTGCGCTGCGTGATGTTCCGCTCGAGCGCCTCGCGCCTGCGGTTCCGGCCCGAGAGCGGCATGAAGGTGCTCTGCACGGGCCGCGTAACGGTCTTTCCGCGCGACGGCGCGTATCAGCTCTACTGCGAGAGTATAACGCCGGACGGCGTGGGCGACCTGTATGTCGCCTACGAGCAGCTCAAGGCGAAGCTCCTCGCCGAGGGCCTGTTCGACCAGGCCCGCAAGCGGCCGCTGCCCGAGTTCCCGCACCGCATCGCAATCATCACCTCGTCGGCGGGCGCGGCGGTGCACGACATGCTGCGCATCCTGAACGCCCGCTACCCGCTCTCAGAGGTATTTCTGCTTCCCGTGCGCGTGCAGGGGGAGGAGGCGCCCGCCGAAATCGCCGGAGCGATCCGTTACGCGAACAAATGGCGCCTCGCGGACGTCATCATCACCGGGCGCGGCGGCGGCTCTATCGAGGATCTGTGGGCCTTCAACGATGAGCGCGTGGCGCGTGCGATCTTCGCCTCGGAGATCCCGGTCGTCTCCGCCGTCGGCCACGAGCCGGATGTGACAATCTCGGACTTTGTCGCCGACGTCCGGGCGGCAACGCCGTCCAACGGCGCGGAGCTGGTCGCGCCCGACCAGGCCAAGCTGCGCGCGCGCCTCGGCGCGTGCCAGGATGCGATGAACGCCGCCATGCAGCGGCGTCTGAAGCTCTCACGGCAGGGACTGAACGCCCTCGCGGGCGCGCGGGTGCTGCAAAGCCCGAGAAACTATCTCGAGGACAGGCGGCTTACGCTGGACTATCTCCAGCAGCGGCTCTCCGCCGCCGCGCGCCGCTCGCTGGATGGAAAAACGAAGGAATTTGTGCGGCTGGTCGCCTCGCTCGACGCGCTCAGCCCGCTCAAGGTGCTCAGCCGAGGCTACGCGGTAGTCTACCGCGAGGGGACGGTGGTACGCTCCGAGCGGGACGCAGCCCGGGGTGACAGGATCTCGGTACGGCTGGCAGACGGTGTGCTGTGCGCCGAGGTGATCGAAAGGGAGGAGAAGCGGCATGGTAAAAAAATCTGAGACCTTCGAGGTGTCTGTGCGCCGCCTTGAAGAGATCGTAAAGAAGCTCGAGAGCGGCGAGCTGCCGCTCGACGAGGCGATGTCTCTCTACGAGGAGGGCACGAACCTCGTCAAGTCCGGTACGAAGCTGCTCGACGAGGCCGAGCTCAAGGTTGCCCGGCTGATGAAGGGGCCAGACGGGACGCCGGTGGAAACGGAGTTTGAAGAAAATGCCTGAGCTGAAGGAACGTATGAAGCAGTACGCCGACGCTGCGGAAGAATTTCTGAAGGCGCGGTTCACGGACGATTTGCCGCAGAAAAAGCTTTTTGAGGCCATGCGGTACAGCCTGCTCGCGGGCGGCAAGCGCATCCGTCCCGTCCTTGTGATGGAGTTCTGCCGCGTGTGCGGCGGAGACTGGCATAAGGCCGTGCCCTTTGCCGGCGCGCTGGAAATGATCCACACATACAGCCTCATCCACGATGACCTCCCGTGCATGGACAACGACGATTACCGCCGCGGCCGCCTGACGAACCACAAGGTCTACGGCGAGGCCATGGCCGTCCTCGCGGGAGACGGCCTGCTGACCGCCGCGTTCGAGACGGCCTCGCACGCCGATGCCGACCCGAAAACGGTCGTGGAGATCGTGAAGACGCTCTCGCTCTGCGCAGGCGAGCGGGGCATGGTCGGCGGACAGGTGCTCGACCTCGAGGGGGAGACGCGCCCCTTCACGGACGCGGAGATTCACACCTTGCAGGAGCTCAAGACCGGCGCGCTGCTCGTAGCGGCCTGCCGCCTCGGTGTGCTCGCCGCGGGAGGCACGGAGGCGCAGCTTCAGGCCGCCGGAGCCTACGCCCGTTCAATCGGCCTCGCGTTCCAGATGCAGGACGACATCCTGGACGTCGTCGGCGATTTTGAGAAGCTTGGCAAGCAGGTCGGTATGGACGGCAGTAAGAACACATTCGTCCGGCTCTACGGCCTAGAGCGCTGCCGGGAGATGGTGCGGGAGGAGACAGACCGCGCCGTCGCCGCGCTGGACTGCTTTGAGGACAGAGAATTCCTGACCGAGCTTGCCAACGCGTTGGCTGTGCGCGACCATTGAGCATAAAAAATCCGCTTCCGGGCTTCGGAAGCGGATTTTTCTTGTATCAGAGCAGTTCGCCGTACCGGTGAATGTACACTTTTTTCATTGCGGTGGCGAGGAGCATATAGCAGAGCACGATGCCCGCGAGCCAGGCGAAGTAGACCGGCGGCAGGGCGTGCAGGCCGATCAGGGCGCCGAACGGCGTGAACGGGATGCAGGTCAGCACCGCGATGCCGGAGAAGGTCAGCAGAGTGACCGGCGTCGAGGCGCGGCTCTGGAGAAAGGGAATTTTCGGCGTGCGAATCATGTGGATGACGAGCGTCTGGCTCCACATCGACTCGACGAACCAACCTGCCTGGAACAGCGAGACAAACACAACCTGCGCGCTGGGGCCGAGCGTGTGGTACGCGCCGCCGCATATGGCCGGGCAGATCACGAAGTACATCAGCAGGTAAGTGGCGATGTCAAAGACGGAGCTGGTCGGCCCGATCCAGATCATAAAACGGCCGATAGACGAGGCGTCCCAACTGCGCGGACGGCGCAGAAACTCCTGATCGACATTGTCCCAGGGGATGGCGGTGCAGGAGATGTCGTAAATCAGGTTCAGGAGGATCAGGTGGATGGAGGCCATCGGCAGGAAAGGCAGGAACGCGCTCGCTGCGAGCACGGAGAACATATTCCCGAAGTTGGAAGACGCGGTCATCTTGATATATTTGATCATGTTGGCGTATGTCCTGCGGCCCTCGAGAATGCCGCGCTCGAGTACCATCAGGTCTTTTTCCAGCAGGATGACGCCCGCCGACTCCTTGGCGATGTCCACGGCTGTGTCCACCGAGATGCCTACGTCGGCGGCCTTCATCGCTGCGGCGTCGTTGATGCCGTCGCCCATGTAGCCGACGCTATGGCCGTTGTCCCTCAGGGCGGTGACGACCCTCGCTTTTTCGGCGGGGGAAAGCTTGGCGAATACCGTTGTTTTTTCGCAGACCCGGCGCAGGTGGGCGTCCGTCATCTCCGCGAGCTCCGAGCCGAGCAGGATGCGTCCGACGGACAGCCCGACCTGCCGGCAGATGCAGGCGGTGACTTTTTCATTGTCACCGGTGAGCACCTTGACCTGTACGCCGCAGCCGTTCAGGGCGCGGATGGCGTCGGCTGTGGTCTCCTTCGGCGGGTCCAGGAAAGCGAGGTAGCCGATCAGCACCATGTCCGACTCGTCCGCCACGGAAAACGCGCCGACGGGGGAGGGATTTGTCTTCTGCGCGACACCGAGCACACGCATTCCGCCCGCGTTCAGCTCATCGACCTTGCGCAGGACAACTTCCTTCATCTCCTCGGTGAGCTCGGACACGCGCCCGTCGTACTCGACGTAAGAGGAGATGCGGAGCATTTCCTCGATCGCGCCCTTGGTGATCATCTGCGTCTTGCCGCTCGTGTCGGCGACTACGACGCTCATCCGGCGGCGCTCAAAGTCGAAAGGGATCTCGTCCACCTTCTGATAGCGGCTCTCAATGCCGGCCACCGCGGGGTCGCGCCCGGAAAGCTCCCGCGTGTGGTCGATGATCGCGACGTCCATGAGGTTTTTCAGCCCGGTCTGATAGAAGCTGTTGAGGAACGCGTGGCGCAGCACGCGGCTGTCCTCACGCCCGTTGACGTCCAGATGGTACTCGAGCACGACGCGGTCCTGCGTGAGTGTGCCGGTCTTGTCCGTGCAGAGCACATCTATCGACCCGAGATTCTGGATAGAGTTGAGATTTTTAATGATGACTTTGCGGTGGGACATCGTGACGGCACCCTTGGCAAGACACGTCGTCACGATCATCGGCAGCATTTCCGGCGTGAGGCCGACGGCTACGGAGATTGCGAAGAGCGCGGCGCTCATCCAGTTGCCCTTGGTGAAGCCGTTGACGAGCAGAACGAGCGGAACCATGATGAGCATAAAGCGGATCAGGACCCACGAGACCTCATTGACGCCCTTTTCAAAGGTCGTCTTCGGAGGCTTGCCGGTCAAATGCCGCGCGATGTCGCCGAGCATGGTGTCGTCGCCGACAGCCAAAACGACCGCATCCGCGCTGCCGCTGACGACGGTGCTGCCCATAAAGGCGAGACAGGGACAGTCCGGTGTGGCGGGGCCGCCATAAATGGCGGCGGTCTTTTCCACCGGCTCGCTCTCGCCGGTCAGGCCGGACTGGCTGACGAACAGGTCTTTGGCGAAGGTGACGCGCAGGTCGGCTGGCACCATGTCGCCCGCGGAGAGGTGGACGATGTCGCCCACGACGATCTCCTCGAGAGGAATTTCGCCGCGGCCGTTCTCCTCGCGCTCGACGCAGGCGGTGGTCAGGATCATCTCGCTGAGCTTTGCCGCCGCGTTGCCGGAGCGGGTCTCCTGCACGAAGCGGAGCACGCCGGAGAGCAGCACCATCACCGCGATGATCGCGACCGTGACGAAATTCTTCTCGCCCGGCTCGGCCATTACGACGTCCGTGAAGGCGGACACAACGGCCAGCGCCAGCAGGACAACGGTAAACGGATTGATAAACGCGTCGCAGATGCGCTTCAACAGGGAATCCTGTTTGCCGCGGGTTACCGCGTTTCTGCCGAAGTTCTCGCGGGACTCCTCTGCACGGTCTTCCGTCAGCCCGGTGGACGCCGTGCACAGCGAGCGGAACACGGCCTCCCTGTCGTGCGACGCCGCGTAGGACAGCCGCGCGGACACCTGATCGCGCCGCTCGGCTTCGGCCGCATATTTTTTCTTTAACAGTCTTTCGCTGAACAGATTTTTCATCCGTCTGTACCTCCTATTCAGGTTGCCGCCAAAGCGGTTCTGGAGGAAACAGACACAGGAGCATAGGGGAGAGAAGCCGGGCTAGGACGCCCATAAAACAGACGCCCAGGGGTTACTTCGCCCTTTTGCGCTTGTGCCGTTACTGCCTCCGGCGTCCATTGATCTCACCTCACTGTAATTTCGGTTCTCCCGCCGGAAGACCCGGCAGGGCATAAAAAATCCATCGATGCCATGCGGCAGCGATGGTTGTCCGGGAAAAGCGGAGCGCCTGCCTCAGAGCATACGGCGGCGCGGTACCGCGAACGGATAACCATTGCGAGATTTAACTGTGAAACAACTTCGGTACGGTTGATCCATTTGTCATACTGCCTTTCCAGATCATTACCCGGGGGACGCATCGCCGGACAGCGGGTAAGTACCGCCGACGGGATTTGCACCATTGCAGCGCTATCATGTTCAGTATAGACAATCCGCCGTATTTGTCAAGTATCATCGGACATATTTCCGCAGGAACCGGCCGGAGAGGGGGGAGGTACTGTCTTCCGGCGCTGGGTGCGCCTCGAAAAAACGGTAATTTTTTTAACAGGTGAAAAATGAATATGCGCTTGTATATTTATGAATGATGTGATAAACTACGATTAGCGGCGCAGTATTCTAGTCAGTGCTGCCGGTTCCCAGGAAGGGCCTAAAAATCCTTTTAAGGGCATATCGATGAAGTCCCTGGTGCCTGCTTTTTACGCCCAGTTTAGGGTGGGTGCTGGGGGTTAAGATTTCAGGGCGCATCCCAATGGCATGGAATACCCGACCCTGTTATCGTGGAGACCTGTTCTTGTGCACGCGAAGGCTTCTTCGGAACCATATCGGTGTACGAAACAGGACAGAACCTGCAATGCGGTGCCTCGCGCGCTGTGTGCAGCGTAGCCTGCCTTGAGTGGGCACGGAGGGACAGGGGAGTTACGCATCCGACCCGTGGCCGCGGGTCTGGGTGACATTGCCCCTCGAAACCGTTCCTGCAAAAGAGGATAAGAGCCGGCGGCATCTGCCGTGGAAAACACCTAGACTGTCTTTTGGGCAGACAAGGGATTGCAGTGCGGACTAAGTGGCAATCGGGTATGGACGTCGGCGACGCGTCTGTAGCGGGATCAAAGGGAAACCGCCTTTCCGGCAACGGGAGGTTGCCGCCAGGGAAATCCAACCCGACCTAAGCCGTAAGATTTACCTTGTCTGCCGCCGTTTTTACTTATTAATTGGAGGTCTGTTTTGGACACGCCCCGAAAAACTTCTCTCAATAAAAAACAAAAGCAGGAGGCACCCAAAAAGAGGGTGGACGTCCGCTGGGTCGGTCTGATCTCTTCTGTGACGGTGCTGATCTCGGCGGGATTTTCCTTTCTTGCCTCGGCGCTGCTTGACAGCGTCAATACGGCGGCGGCCTTTCTGGTGCTCTTCCTGATTGTCCTGATCGGCATCGTATTCGACGTGATCGGCGTGGCGGTCACGGCAGCCGAGGAAAAGCCGTTCCACTCCATGGCTGCCCGCAATGTGTCCGAGGCCCGTGAGGCCATCCGCCTCGTCCGGCGCGCGGGCCGCGTCTCCTCATTCTGCAACGACGTCGTGGGTGATATCTGCGGCGTCATTTCCGGTTCCGCGTCGGCGGCCATCGCCGCGCGGGTCATCGTTCATTTTACCCCCACGGCGGCCTCCGTCACAAAGCTGCTGATGTCCGCGCTCGCTGCGGCGCTGACCGTCGGCGGCAAGGCCGTCGGCAAGACGTTTGCCATCAACGAGAGCACGGCCATCGTGCATTTTACCGCGAAGGTGATTTATCACGGCAGGGCCGTCCCCCAGTGGCTGCGCAGAAAATTCCGCCGCCGGTGAAACCGATAAGAGAAATGGTTGTGAAGCATTGAACCTTTTGGATACGATTCATTCCCGCGACGATCTGCTCCGCCTGACACCGGAGCAGGATCGCGAGCTCTGCGGCGAGATCCGCCGGTTTCTGGTGGAGAACGTCGCAAAAACAGGAGGTCATCTGGCCTCAAACCTCGGTGTGGTCGAGCTGACGCTTGCCCTGGAAAAGGTCTTTGACACAAGCCGGGACAGGCTGGTGTTCGACGTGGGCCATCAGTCCTACGTCCACAAGCTCCTGACGGGGCGGAAAGACCGGTTTGAGACGCTCCGCCGCTTCGGCGGCCTTGCGGGTTTTCCCAAGCCGTCCGAGAGCGACGCGGACGCTTTCATCGCTGGCCACGCCTCAAACGCCGTCTCCGTCGCGCTGGGCATGGCCCGAGCGCGCACGCTCGCGCATCAGGATTACAGTGTGGTCGCCCTTCTCGGCGACGGCGCGCTCACCGGCGGCCTTGCCTACGAAGGCCTGAACAACGCCGGCGCGAGCGGAGAACCGATGATCGTCGTGCTCAACGACAACGGAATGTCCATCAAGCCGAACGTCGGCAGCGTTTCGCGTCATCTCAAGCTCATCCGCACCAAACCGGGCTATTTCGGCGTCAAGCTGGCCTACCGCAGGTTTACCGCGAAGGCGCCCGGGGGAAAATATCTCTATCGCTTTACCCACTGGCTCAAGGCGGAGATGAAAAAGCACCTCGTCGGCATCACGATCTTTGAGGAGATGGGCTTTTCCTATATCGGCCCTGTCAATGGGGAGGATCTGCCCCGCCTGACAGAGCTGCTGCGCATCGCACGCGAGCTCAGGGAACCCGTGCTGCTGCACGTCATCACAAAAAAAGGCCGCGGCTACGCTCCTGCAGAGGAGAATCCCGACCGGTTCCACGGCGTCGGCAAGTTCGACCCGGAGACCGGCATGGTCTACGGTGCGGGCAGCGGCTGCTTTTCCTCGACCTTCGGCGCGGCGCTCTCGGAGTTTGCCGCGAAAGACCCCCGTGTCTGCGCGGTCACGGCCGCCATGCAGTCCGGCACCGGACTGGACGGTTTCGCGCGCGCGAATCCCGGCCGCTTTTTCGATGTCGGCATCGCCGAGGGCCACGCCGTTTCCATGGCGGCCGGCCTTGCCAAGCAGGGGATGATCCCCGTCGTCGCGATTTATTCTACTTTTTTGCAGCGCTCATATGATATGCTTTTGCACGACGTCGCGCTGCTGCATCTCCATGTGGTTTTCACGGTGGATCGTGCCGGCCTCGTCGGCGAGGACGGCGAGACGCATCACGGCGTATTCGACATTGCGTATCTCAGAACCGTGCCGGGAATGCAGATCCTCTGTCCCGCAAATCAGGCGGAGCTGCGTGCCATGCTGCGCCGGGCGATTTTCGAGATGGAGGGGCCGGTGGCTATCCGCTACCCGCGCGGCGGGGACGGCGCGCTCAAGTCGGTCTGTGTGCAGAGCGTGCTCCGCGTGGGCTCGGACATCACGCTCGTCGGCTACGGAACGACGGTCAATACACTCATGAAGGCTGCCCAGCAGCTCACGCCGCGCGGGGTGAATGCGGAGGTAATCAAGCTCAACGCCGTCCGGCCCCTGCCGCTGGAGAGCGTGACGGAGTCCGTTCTCAAGACCGGTACGGTCTACGTGCTGGAGGAGACGGTGGATACAGGCTGTGTGGCGGCAGAACTGTTTTCCCGTCTGGCCGAGCGCGGCGTGTCCGCGCGGATGGTGCGCCGGAACCTGGGCGACCGCTTCGTGTCCCACGGCACGGTTGCCGAGCTGCAGCGCGCCTGCGGCCTGGACGCAGACTCCGTGACCCGTGAGATTCTGGAGGTTTTGCACCGTGAAGAGTAAGGAACGACTGGACGTCCTGCTGGTGGAGCGGGGTTTTTTCGATACGCGCACCCGCGCGCAGGCGATCATTATGAGCGGCGACGTCTATGTGGACGGTCAGAAATCCGATAAGCCCGGCAGCGCCTACGGCCCGGAGGCCGTGATCGAGGTGCGCGGAAACGCCTGCCCCTATGTCAGCCGCGGCGGCCTGAAGCTGGAAAAAGCGCTGCGCGACTTCGGCGTGGACCCGACCGGCTGCGTGTGCAGCGATTCGGGCGCCTCCACCGGCGGCTTTACCGACTGCCTGCTCCAGCACGGCGCGGCGAAGGTTTTCGCCATTGACGTGGGTTACGGCCAGCTGGCCTGGCCGATCCGGCAGGACCCGCGCGTGGTGTGCATGGAGCGCACCAACATCCGCTATGTGACGCCCGAAGATCTGGGCGAGCTGCTCGACCTCTCGGTGATCGACGTATCCTTTATTTCGCTCTCCATCGTCCTGCCGGCGGTGCAGAAGCTCCTGAAGCCCACGGGCCAGGTGCTCTGTCTCATCAAGCCGCAGTTCGAGGCCGGACGGGAGAAGGTCGGAAAAAAAGGCGTTGTCCGCGACCCTGCCGTGCACCTCGAGGTGCTCGGGCGCTTCACGGCGCTGGCCGGCGAGCTGGGCTTCACCATTAAAAATCTGACGTATTCTCCGGTTCGCGGGCCGGAGGGAAATATTGAATTTCTGGGACACCTGAGCATGGGGCCGGGGGAGTCCCGTATTCCAGACCTCGCGCGTCTGGTCGCGGAGGCCCATGAAACGCTGAGGGGGCACACGGCATGAGAGTGGTCATGACGCCGAATCCCTACCGGGATCGGAATTTTAAATACGCCGCGCAGGCGGAGCGCATCCTCCGGGACGCCGGCATCGAGACGAAGCTATGCCTGCCCTTCGGCGTAGACCGTTCCTTCGAGCTGCCCGCGGAGCTGAAGCTTGCCAACCTGAACGACGAGCTCGAGCGCTGCGACATGATGATCTGCTTCGGCGGCGACGGGACGATCCTGCACTCCTCCAAGGCCGCCACGCATCACGGAATTCCCGTCCTCGGCGTCAACATCGGCACGATGGGCTTCATGGCCGAGCTGGAGGCGGGCGAGCTCGAGCAGCTCTCGCGCCTTGCCACGGGCGACTACACGATCGAAAAGCGCATGATGCTGGCCGTGGAGGCCACGCACGAGGGGAAGACCATCTACTCCGACACCGCGCTCAACGACGTTGCCATCACAAAGGGCGCGGTTGCCCGCGTGATCCAGATGGCCGTCTACTGCGACGGGCAGGAGTCCTACAACTTTGCGGGCGACGGCGTGATTGTCTGCACGCCCACGGGTTCCACGGCGTATTCCTTGTCGGCGGGCGGCCCCATCGTCGAGCCGACGGCCCGGAATATCATCATCACGCCGATCTGCGCGCACACGGTGCAGGCCAAGGCGTTTGTTACGTCCAAGGATCGGGAGATCATGATCCGCATCGGCAAGACGGGCCGCAAAAACGCCTTTTTGTCCGCCGACGGCGGGCGGGCCGTTCGCATCAGCTACGGTGACGAGATCCGTGTCCACCGCTCCGCGCAGGAGACGCAGCTTGTCCGTCTGAAAAAGACAAATTTCTTTCAGGTCATCAATACGAAGTTTTTTAACAGATAAGTGAGGAGATTCAGAGTGAAGACGCAGAGACAGGCCAAAATCATGGAGATCATTTCCACCAACAACATCGAGACTCAGGAGCAGCTACTCGAAGCTCTGCAGAACAGCGGATATCAGAGCACGCAGGCGACCATTTCCCGGGACATCAAGGAGCTCCGCATCGTCAAGGAACTGACCAGCATGGGAAGCTACCGCTATACCGCCGCTGCCGCCGAGCGCGCGGGCACCTTTTCCACGCGGCTGAACACCATTTTCCGCGAGTGCGTCACGCACTTCGATTACGCACAGAACATGGTCGTCATCAAGACCATGCCCGGCCTTGCCTCCGCGGCCTGCTCCGCCATCGACGCGATGAATATGTCTGTAGTGCTCGGCACGCTCGCGGGCGACGACACCGCCTTCCTCGTCATGCGCGACAGCGCAGCCGCGGCCGCTTTCTGCGCGGAGATCAAGAAACTCTTGGAGTGATGGAACAATGCTCTCCGTTCTTCATATCGAGAATATCGCCGTCATCGAGCAGGCCGACATCCTGTTCGACCGCGGCTTCAACGTCCTGACCGGCGAGACCGGTGCGGGCAAATCCATTGTGATCGACGCGATCAGCGCCATCCTGGGGGAGCGCGCTTATCGGGACATGATCCGCACGGGCTGCGACAAAGCGTTTGTCAGCGCTGTCTTCACGGGGATCCCCGCGCTCCCGTGGTTCGCGGAAAATCAGGTGGACTATGACGAACAGGAGCTCCTGGTCCAGCGTGAGGTCTTTCTCGACGGAAAAAACGTCTGCCGCGTCAACGGCAGGCCCGTTTCCGTCGCACTGCTGCACAGGCTCGGGATGCAGCTTATCAACATTCACGGCCAGCACGACTCCCAGCAGCTCTTCGACGAGGCCAACCATCTCGGCTATCTCGACCTCTTCGCCCGTGACGGCGAGGCGCTCGGGACCTATCAGGCGGCATACCAGACCGTCGTAAAGACGCGCGCGGAGATCGCCCGCCTCTCCATGGACGAGAGCGAGAAGCTCCGCCGGGTGGAGGCGCTCAAGTTCCAGATCGATGAGATCGAGGCTGCGTCCCTCAAGCCCGGCGAGGATGCCAAGCTCGAGGAACGGCGCAAGCTGCTGCAAAACGCGGAGAAGCTTGTCACCGGCCTGAACGAGACGATCGGCGCGCTCTATGGCGACGAGGAGCGGGACGGTGCCAGCGGCCTTCTCACCGAGGCCGAACGCTCGCTCGCGCGGCTCGGCCGCTACGACGGGCAGCTCGAGGCCGCACACACGAAGCTCTCCGAGCTGATGTACGCCGCGCAGGACGTGACCGAGCAGCTGCGCGACTTCCGCGAAGGTCTGAGCTACTCCGGCGACGAGCTTGAGCAGCTCGAGGCGCGGCTGGACGTCATCCACCGCCTGCGCCGGAAGTACGGCGCGACCTGCGAGGATATCCTCGCGTATCTGGCAAAGGCGAAGCAGGAGCTCGACGAGATCGAGTTCGCGGACGACCGCCTCGCGCAGCTGCGCGAAGCGCTCAAGCGGCAGGAGACCGCCGCGCAGGAGTCGGCTCTGGTGCTGCGAAAAGCCCGGCAGAAGGCCGCTGCGGAGCTCTCCGCGCGCATTCTCGGCGAGCTCGCTCAGCTCGATATGCCAAAGGTGCAGTTCTCCTGCGAATTTTCTGAGATTCCGATTTCGCCCGTCGGCGTGGACGAGGCGCGGTTCCTGATGTCCGCCAACGTCGGCGAGGCGCTCAAGCCGATGAGCAAGGTCGCCTCCGGCGGCGAGCTCGCGCGTATCATGCTCGCACTTAAAAATGTGCTCGCCGAGCAGGATCATGTGCCCACGCTGATTTTCGACGAGGTAGATGCGGGCGTGAGCGGAAAGGCCGCGCAGAAGGTGGCAGAGAAGCTCTCTGCCGTTGCCAGGAAGAAGCAGGTGCTCTGCGTGACGCACCTTGCCCAGATCGCCGCGCTGGCCGACACGCACCTGTACGTCTCCAAGGCCGAGCGGGAGGGGAGAACGTTCACCTCCGTCGAGGCGCTCGGTTTTGAGGGCCGCCGGCAGGAAATCGCCCGCATCATCGGTGGCGCGGTCATTACAGAGACAACGCTGAAAAGTGCGGAGGAAATGCTCCGGCGTTGACAAAAAATGCGCAATGTGGTATAAAAGACGGTGTGAAATGCGAAGAGGGGAAGAAGTAACGCCATACAGCCTCCAGAGAACCGGCGGTCGGTGCGAGCCGGCGGGCGAGCGGCGTGAAATACATCCCGGAGCGGCGGCCTGAACCGAGTAGGGCCCGACGGTTGCGCCCGTTACCGCGCGGGAGTAGCAATACTCCGAGAGGCGCCGTCCGCGAGGGCAGCGCGAACCAGAGGTGGTACCGCGAACGTTTCGCCCTCTGTCCCGGCCCGGGGCAGAGGGCGTTCTTTATTATGCTAAAGGAGACGGAAAGAAATGACATGTTACGACGAGCTGGTTGCACGCGGACTGATAGCCCAGGTGACCGATGAAGCCGAGATCAAGAATCTCATCAACAACGGAAAGGCTGTCTTTTATATCGGCTTCGACCCGACGGCGGACAGCCTGCATGTGGGCCACTTTATGGCGCTGTGCCTGATGAAGCGGCTCCAGATGGCCGGTAACCGCCCCATCGCCCTGATCGGCGGCGGCACGGGCTATATCGGAGACCCCTCCGGGCGCAGCGACATGCGCTCGATGATGACGCCGGAGACCATCCAGCACAACTGCGACTGCTTCAGGAAACAGATGGAGCGTTTTATCGACTTCGGGCCGGGCAAGGCCATGATGGTCAATAACGCCGACTGGCTGCTCAAGCTCAACTATGTTGATTTCCTGCGCGAGGTCGGCGCGTGCTTCTCCGTAAACAACATGCTCCGCGCCGAGTGCTATAAGCAGCGCATGGAGAAGGGTCTCAGCTTCCTTGAGTTCAACTATATGATCATGCAGTCCTACGACTTCTACCACATGTTCCAGACGCTTGGCTGCAATATGCAGTTCGGCGGTGATGACCAGTGGTCGAACATGCTCGGCGGCACGGAGCTTATCCGCCGCAAGCTCGGCAAGGACGCTTATGCCATGACCATCACGCTGCTCCTCAACTCCGAGGGCAAAAAGATGGGCAAGACAGCGAACGGCGCCGTCTGGCTCGACCCCAATAAGACCGCGCCCTTTGAGTTCTACCAATACTGGCGCAACGTCGGTGACGCGGACGTGCTCAAGTGCATCCGTATGCTGACTTTCCTGCCGCTTGAGCAGATCGATGAGATGGATCACTGGGAAGGAAGCCAGCTCAACCGCGCCAAGGAAATTCTCGCCTATGAGCTCACCAGGCTCGTCCACGGCGAGGCCGAGGCCGAAAAGGCCCAGGCGGCGGCACGCGCGCTGTTCGCCGGCGGCGGAGACTCCGAGCATATGCCCGCCACCGAGCTGACCGAAGCTCAGCTGACCGACGGGAAGATAGACATTCTCTCGCTGCTTGTCGCCTGCGGGCTTGCGGCGAGCAAGAGTGAGGCACGGCGTCTTGTGCAGCAGGGCGGCGTTTTCGCGGACGACGAAAAGGTCACCGCCATCGACGCGTCCTTCAACGCCGAGCGGCTGAAGGCGGGCGTAAAACTCCGCAAGGGCAAGAAGGTCTACCACAAGGCAGTCCTGAACTGAACAAATCAAAATCCGGCCGGCTTCCTCGGAAGCCGGCCGGATTCCTTTATGTTTTGTCATGCCACTTGCGGCAGCGACGCGCCTTCCTGCGTTTTTGCCGGAACCGGAGCACAACGGCTCCGAGCAAAAGCAGAGCGATTACGGCACAGGAGGTGATGAGGTAACGACGCGTGTCGCTGCCGGAGGTCTTGACGGACAGCCACAGCGAATCCATCTGCTGGCTTGCTGCGGTGGAGAGATTGTTGTAGCTTGAGCCGCGCTGCAGCGTCTGCGCGTCGGGGTAGGCTACGGGGCTGTTTGCCATTTCGGGGTCCATATACTGCTTGGCGGCGGTGATCGGCGTGGAGTAGCCCAGGTAATCGAGGTTTTTGCCCGAAATTTCAGGGTCGCACATGAAGTTGATGAACGCCTCGGCGCCCGCCTTGTTGGAGCAGCCTTTGGGGATGCACATAGCGTCGATGAACAGGTTATAGCCCTCTTCCGGGAAACAGTACGCAAGATCGGGGTTCTCCTTGGCCATAGTGAGGTAGTCGCCTGCGTAATACGGAGCGAGCCAGGCCTCGCCGCGCTCCATCTTGTCGAAGATCTGGTCCATGACATAGCTCTGCACCAGCGGCTTTTGCTGCATCAGAAGGTAGGAGACAGAGCGGAATTCGTCTGTGCTTTCCGTGTTGAGGCTGTAACCCTGAATCAGCTCCGCGATGCCGAACGCGTCGCGGCAGTTGTCAAACATCAGGATCTTCCCGGCATAGCGCTTGTCCCACAGAGCTTTCCAGCTTGTGACCTTGTCCACATATTTTGTGTTGTAGATCAGGCCCGTCGTGCCCCAGGTGTAGGGAACGGAGTAGGTGTTGTCCGGGTCGTAGGCGGTGTTCCTGAACGACTGATCGATGTTCCGATAGTTGGGAATGTTCTGGAAATCCAGCGGCTCGAGCATGTCCTCGGAGATCAGCTTGCCGATCATGTAGTCCGAGGGGATGATGAGGTCGTAGGTGGAGCCGCCGGTCTTGAGCTTGGTATAGAGGCTTTCGTTGCTGTCATAGGTCAGATAGTTGACCTTGATGCCGGTGCGTTTGGTGAACTCCGCGAGAACGTCGAGCGAGCCGTCCGTACCGTCGGAGATATACTGACCCCAGTTGTAGACGGTGATCGTTCCGTTGTCCGCCGCGCGGGCGGGGACTGGGAGCGCCGCCGCGAGCAAAACCATCGCGAGCGCCAGGGAGAGAAACTTTCTTTTCAATTTGCGTTCTCGCTCCTTCCGATCAGGCGCACGCGGGAGCGCCGGTTTGTCGCGTCCCGCATCTGCAGCAGATTCATGCCGACCATAATGAGGAGGATCGCAGCGAACATCAGCGAGAACAGCGCGTAGATCTTGGGCGGGATCGGCTTCTTGGTGTAGTTGTAGATCTCCACCGGGAGCGTGACAAAGCCGGAGCCGGTGACAAAATAGCTGATGACGAAGTCGTCGAGGCTCATGGTAAACGCCATCAGCGCGCCGGAGACGACGCCGGGCATGATCTCGGGCAGGATCACCTTGCGAAGGGCCTGCATCGGCGTGCAGCCGAGGTCGAGCGCGGCCTCCTCCAGGTCGGGGTCCATCTGCGCGAGCTTTGGCATGACGGAGAGAATGACGTAGGGGAGGTTGAAGGTGATGTGCGCGATGAGCAGCGTCCAGAAGCCGAGGACGGAGTTTGTCCGCAGCAGGTGGCCGAAGAACGCAAACAGCAGCGCCAGCGAAACGCCGGTGACGATGTCCGGGTTGGTCATGGGGATGTTGGTCGCGCTGAGGACGAGCCGGCGCATCCGGGCGCGCATGGAGTGGATGCCGACGGCGGCCATCGTGCCAAGCACGGTGGCGAGGAGGCTTGAGAGCACCGCGATGACGACGGAGTTGCGCAGCAGGCGGAGCAGGGAGTCGTCGCGGAAGAATTCGCCGTACTGCGAAAAGGTGAAGCCCTTGAAGACCGCCACGTCGGCGCCCGTGTTGAATGAGGCCACCAGCAGCACGATCATGGGGATATAGAGAAAAATGAACACCAAAACGGTGAACACACGGCTGAATTTTTTCATGGGGCCATCAAACCCTCCTCGCCGTCCGTTCCCGAGAAGCGGTTCATGGCGCCCACGCACAGGAAGATCAGCACCATCAGGAAGAGCGACATCGCCGCGCCGAGATTCGGGTTGTATGCGGCCTTGAACTGGGACTCGATGACGTCGCCGATGAGCGTGGTGCCGGGGGAGCCGAGCTTTTGGGAGATATAGAAGGTGGAGACGGCCGGAACAAAGACCATCGTGATGCCGGAGATGATGCCGGGCACGGAGAGCGGCAGGATCACCTTCTGAAAAACCTTTGCGCTGTTGCAGCCGAGATCCTGCGCGGCCTCGACGAGGCGGCGGTCGATCTTCATGATGACTGTGTAGAGCGGCAGGATCATATAGGGCAGGTAATTGTAGACCATGCCGAGCACGACCGCGCCGTTGTTGCGGATCAGGGGAAGGGGGGTCAGGCCGATCAGGCGGAGAAAGTTGTTGATGATGCCGGTGTCCTCGAGCAGGGAGACCCACGCGAGCGTGCGGAGCAGAAAGCTCATGCACATGGGCAGCATGACGAGCATGGAATAGAAGCGCTGCCGGGTGGGGGAGGCCTGCGCGATGCAGTAAGCGACAGGGTAGCCGATCACGAGGCAAATCAGCGCGGCGAGGAACGCCAGCCAGATCGAGCGCAGGATGATCGGAAGGTAAGTGCCCATCCCCGCGAGGTTGGCGAGCGTGAAGTGGCCCGTCAAGGAATCCGTGAGTGCGTAGTAAAAGACGACGCCGAGCGGAATGATCGTGAAAATGACCATCCAGACGAGATAAGGGGCGGAAAGCAGCTTATTCTTCATCTTCTCCGCCCTCCGCGATCTCGTCATACTCGGCGGAGTAGGAGCTGTAATCACCGAACTGGCCGGAATATTCGCTCTTCTTCATGACGTGGATGTCCTCTGGGTTGAGCCGGATGCCGATTTTTGTGCCGACGGGCTGATAGTCCGTGGACTGGATGAGCCACTTGAAGCCCTTGAAGTCCACGATGATATCGAAATGCACGCCCTTGAAGGTGATGGCGGAGACTGTGCCGCAGAGGTGGCCCTGGTCGGGTGCGACGATGTCGATGTCTTCGGGGCGGATGACCACGTCCACGGGCTCGTTGGGCGCGAAGCCCTTGTCCACGCAGACGAATTTCCGGCCGAAGAACTCGACAAGAAGATCCTCGCGCATGATGCCGTCGAGAATATTGGACTCACCGATGAAATCCGCGACGAACGCATTTTTCGGCTCGTTGTAGATGTCCTGCGGGGTGCCGATCTGCTGGATGCGGCCCTTGTCCATGACCACGACGGTGTCGGACATGGTCAGTGCCTCTTCCTGATCGTGCGTGACATAGACAAAGGTGATGCCCATGGCCTGCTGGATGCGTTTGAGCTCCACCTGCATGTCTTTACGCAGGCGCAGATCGAGCGCGCCGAGCGGCTCGTCAAGCAGAAGCACCTTCGGCCGATTAACGAGCGCGCGGGCGATGGCGACGCGCTGCTGCTGGCCGCCGGAGAGAGAGGTGACGCGGCGGTTTTCAAAGCCGCGCAGGCTGACCGTCTCGAGCATCTCCGTCACGCGGTCGTCCACTTCCGCTTCGGGTATCTTGGAAAGGCGCAGGCCGAAGGCGATGTTGTCGTAGACGTCCAGGTGCGGAAAGAGAGCGTAGCGCTGGAAGACGGTATTGATCTTCCGCTGGTGAGGCGGCAGATCGTTAATGCGTTTGCCGTCAAAAAAAACATCACCAGACGTCGGCGTGAGAAATCCGCCGATGATTCTCAGCGTTGTGGTTTTTCCGCAGCCGCTGGGTCCCAGTAATGTCAGAAATTCCTGATCATTGATATAAAGATTGATGCCGTTCAGAATCGTTTCACCATCTTCAAACGTCATGGTGAGACCCGACAAGCGGATGAGCTCTTTGGACATTATCCTCCCCCGTTCTATGCTGGATTTTTCGCGGCGCGTATACGCCGCTCATTGAACTATATATGGAATGGACTCCCTTGTCAATGCCGTAATCGACATTTTTCGGGGATTTTTTCACAAGCGCGAAAGATCAAAGCCCGGGAAAAACTCCCGGACAAAATCCACGTCCTCCAAGCGGAACTGCCGGCCGTTGAGATAGCCGAGGAGCCCGCTCTCCGTGGTGAAGGAAAAGAGCAGCCGATAGGAGCAGAGCGCCTGATAGCGCCGGTCGCAGCGCTTGTCGAGTTTGCCGTATTTCCCGTCGCCGAGCAGGGGATAGCCCGCCGCGGACATCTGTGCGCGGATCTGGTGCGTGCGGCCTGTCACGAGCTCGCACTCGACCAGCGAGAGCGGCCCGCGCGTCTCGAGAGTACGGTAGAGTGTGACAGCGGTCTTGGCGCCGGGCTGCGGGGCTTTGGTGATGTAGACACGGTTTTTCACGGCGTCTTTGAAGAGGTATCCCTCCAGCCGACCCTCGGCGGGCCTGGGCGTGCCGCGGACGATGCAGAGGTAGCGCTTGTCGATCTCACGGTCTTTGATTTTCTGGTTCAGGATGCGCAGAGCCTCGGCATTTTTCGCCGCGATCACGATGCCGCCGGTGTTGCGGTCGATGCGGTTGCAAAGGGCGGGAGCGAAGCTGTTCTCCGCGCGGGGACTCCACTCGCGCTTCGCGTAGAGATATGCCTGGATGTGGTCGATGAGCGTATGGCCGTACTCGGCGCCGTCGTGCGGGTGCACGGCCACGCCGGGCTTTTTGTCCACAAGCAGGATGTTGTCGTCTTCGTATATAATGTTCAGCTTTGGCGCGGCGACGGTCAGATAAGCGTTCTCGGCTCTGGGCGTCTCAAAAAACTCGTCGTTGATATAGCATTGGAGGATGTCGTCCTCCGCCAGGCGCGCGTCGCGCGCGGCGCCCTTGCCGTTGAGCTTGATGCGCTTGAGGCGGATGTATTTCTGGAGGAGGCTTGCCGGCAGCAGGGGCACGGCTTTGGCCACGAAACGGTCGAGACGTTGGCCGGCGTCGTTTTTTCCAACTGTGAGTTCCTTCATGAGGCAATTCCTCCGTTTGCGGTATTGGTTTCAATATGCGGCGGGGGAGGCGGAATGTCAAGAGCTTTTTTCATCTTTTCCCGCAAAAAGTATTTGACTTTTAGCCTGTCTTCCCATATAATAAACCGTGCACGACTAGAGGATAGGAGTATCCCAATGCTGTTAGGTTTATCCAGAATCATAGGCTGCCCCGGCGGCGTGGTTCCCTTCGAGGTCAGCCTCGACCTGAGCGACGAGACCTTCGGCAGCTGCCGGCCCGTTCAGGAGCAGGTCATGGCCCGCGGCCAGGTTCGCAATACGGCCGGCGTGCTGGTTCTTTCGGGTACGGTGAGCACTGCGCTCCACGGCGTGTGCGACCGCTGCGCATCGGAGTTCCTCCGTGAGGTCTCGTATCCCATGAATGCCGTGCTGGTCACGTCACTCGAGAACGAGGACGACGCGGATGAATGGACGTTCCTCCTGCAGGACAATCAGGCTGATCTGGGCGAGATCGTGAAAACCGTTTTCGTTCTCTCCATGGATGCCAAAATGCTCTGCCGGGAAGACTGCAAAGGACTCTGCCCCACCTGCGGCAAAAATCTCAACGGCGGCCCCTGCGGCTGCCGGCCAGAGCCAGATCCCCGTTTTGCTGCCCTTGGGCAGCTGCTGAAGTAAAAGAAATTCCATGCCAATCAGGCATTCAGGCCAAGGAGGTGTCACACATGGCTGTACCGAAGTGTAAAGTATCCAAAGCAAGACGCGACAAGAGACGCAGTTCCACCTGGAAGCTCGCGATTCCCGGCGTTGTCGCCTGCCCCAAGTGCGGAGCCCCGCGCCTGCCCCACAGAGCCTGCAAGGCTTGCGGAACTTATAATGGGCGTGAAGTGATCGCTGCTCAGGCAAAGTAATTCCCGTCTCAAGACAGAAGGCAAGAGGCCGGTCGAAAGATCAGCCTCTTTTCTTTTTGCTTTTTCCGGGAAACGGTTGACCAAACGCCTGAGGCGTGACATAATAAAAAAGCTGCCTGTATGTTTTCCGCTTTTTCGGTTTATCATTCTTACAGGCACGTGAACAGGGAGGAGTCTGTATGTCCAGACCCATCGTTGCGATAGTCGGGCGGCCGAACGTCGGCAAGTCCATGCTCTTTAATAAGCTCACCGGCCGGCGTATGGCGATCGTCGAGGATACGCCGGGCGTCACGCGCGACCGGCTCTACGGGACGTGCGAGTGGAACGGCCGCGTGTTCGATCTGGTCGATACCGGCGGCATCGAGCCCGGCACCGACAACGAGATGCTGCAGTTCATGCGCCGTCAGGCGGAGATTGCCATTGAGACGGCGGACGTCGTCATCATGGTGACCGACGTGACGGTCGGCATGACCGCAGCGGACAGCGCCGTGGCCGCGATGCTCCAGCGCTCGCACAAGCCCGTCGTCGTCGCCGTGAACAAGTGCGACGCCACCGGCCCCGTAAACCCGGAGGTCTACGAGTTCTACGGCCTCGGCCTCGGCGACCCGATCGAGGTGTCCGCCGTGCACGGCCACGGCACCGGCGACCTGCTTGACTGGTGCGTGGAGCACTTCCCCGAGCCGGAAGGCGAGGAGGAGGACGACGACACCATCAAGGTCGCCATCATCGGCAAGCCGAACGTCGGCAAGTCCAGTTTGCTCAACCGCATCCTCGGCGAGGAACGCGTGATCGTCTCGGACGTCGCTGGCACCACGCGCGACGCCATCGACAGCGATTTTATGAACGAGTGGGGCAAATACCGCTTCATTGACACCGCCGGCATGCGCCGAAAGTCCAAGGTGGACGACGCCATCGAGCGGTACAGCAATCTGCGCACCATCTCCGCCATCGAGCGTGCGGATGTGTGTCTGCTCCTGATCGACGCGAACGACGGCGTCACCGAGCAGGACACCAAGATCGCCGGCCTCGCGCACGAGTCCGGCAAGGCCTCGATCATCGTTGTCAACAAATGGGACACGGTGGAGAAGGAGACCAATACCATGGAGCGGATGCGCGAGAAGATCCGCGCCGATCTCTCCTATATGTCCTACGCGCCGATCCTCTTCATCTCGGCGCTGACCGGCCAGCGTGTGGACAAGCTCTTCGAGCAGATCAACGCCGCAGCGAACGCCGCGGCCATGCGCATCACGACCGGTACGCTCAACAACATCCTAGAGGACGCGACGGCGCGCGTGCAGCCGCCTTCCGACAAGGGCCGCCGCCTGAAGATCTACTATATGACGCAGACGAGCGTCAAGCCTCCCCATTTCGTCGTGTTCTGCAATGATTCCCGGCTGTTCCATTTCTCCTACCAGCGGTATCTGGAGAACCAGATCCGGGCCGTCTACGGCCTGGAGGGCACCCCAATCCGCATGACGATCCGCCAGAAGGGCGATAAGGAGGAATAGTCTGTGCTGTGGCTGAACATCCTGATCGCGGCCGCCGCCGGGTACCTCCTCGGAAACCTCAACGGCGCGCTGCTGATCTCCAAGTATCTCCTCAAAAGTGACATCCGCAAGCGCGGCAGCGGCAACGCGGGCCTGACAAACTTCCTTCGGAGCTACGGCGGCCTGCAAACCCTGCTTGTGCTGGCCATCGACGTGGCCAAGACCGTCGCCGCCTGTATGATCGGCGGCGCGCTGCTGCGCGGATTCGGGCTCTACGAACTGGGCAAGATGCTCGGCGGCGCGTTCACGGTCGTCGGCCATATGTACCCCATGCTCTTCGGCTTCCGCGGCGGAAAGGGAATCCTCTGCTGCGCTGCGCTGGCGGGTGCGATGGACTGGTACGCCTTTGCCGTCATCATCGGCGTGTTCCTGATCGTGCTGCTGCTCACGCGCTATGTGTCGCTCAGCTCCTGCATGGGCGCGCTGGTGTATCCGTTCGCATTTGCCTGGCGTTTCCGGGGAGAATGGCTCATCATCGCGCTGGCGCTGGCGCTGGCGGTATGGGTTATCTCAATGCACCGGGAAAATTTCCGGCGGCTTCGCGCCGGCACGGAATCCAAGCTGAGTTTTCATCGTCCGAAATCATAAACAACAGAAATTCAGGAGGATTATTGATCTATGGAAATTGCGGTTGTCGGAAGCGGCGGCTGGGGAACCGCCCTGGCCATGCTCCTTTCCAAAAACGGACACGACGTCACGCTCTGGTCCTTTTTGAAGGAGGAGTCCGAGAATCTGGCGAAGACAAGAGAAAATCCTCTTCTCAAGGGCGTCCGTCTTCCCGAAAATATCCGCTGCACGAGCGACCCCGCCTGCGTGAGGGGAAAAAAGCTTGTGGTGCTGGCGTCCCCGTCCTTTGCCACGCGTTCCACATCCGAGCTCATCAAGCCGTATCTTGAGCCGGACGCCGTCATCGTCTCGGTCGCCAAGGGGATCGAGGCGGGTACGTCCATGCGCCTGAGCGAGATCATCGAGTCCGTCACGGGCCATACCGTGGCTGTGCTCTGCGGACCGTCCCACGCCGAGGAGGTCGGCCGCAACATCCCTACCGGCTGCGTGGCTGCCTGCAAAGAGGTGGAAGTCGCAGAGATGGTGCAGGATGTGTTCATGAGCGACAATTTCCGCGTCTATGCCGGAACCGATGTGGTCGGCATCGAGCTGGGCGCGGCGCTGAAGAATATCATCGCCCTGTGCGCCGGGATCTGCGACGGCATGGGGTTTGGCGACAACACCAAAGCCCTGCTGATGACCCGCGGTCTCACCGAGATCGCGCGGCTCGGCATGGCGATGGGCAGCAAGCAGGAGACGTTCACCGGCCTTGCCGGTGTGGGAGACCTGATTGTGACGTGCTGCTCCATGCACTCGCGCAACCGCCGTGCGGGAATCCTGATCGGCCAGGGCAAAGATCCGCAGACTGCCATGAAGGAGGTCGGCGCCGTGGTGGAAGGCTACTACGCGGCCAAGGCCGCCCATGAGCTTTCGGAAAAGCTGCATGTGGAAATGCCTATTTCGCGCGAGGCATACCGCATCCTCTATGAGGGCGGCGACCCGCGCGAAGCGATGCGCGAGCTGATGACCCGCCAGCGCTGCCACGAGTTCGAGGACACGGGCTGGAACTGAAAAAAGGGACGCGGCCTGAGCTGCGTCCCTTTTTGCGGCATGTTAAAATAAAGAAAAGGCAGGCCGAAGCCTGCCTTTTGGTTGACAAAACGGCCCTTACACCGCGCGTTCCACTTTGTTGGAACGCAGGCATCTCGAGCAAACGTACAGATGGCACGGAGTACCGTCGACAATCGCCTTAACACGCTTGACATTGGGCTTCCAAGTTCTGTTCGCGCGTCTGTGGGAATGGGAGACCTTAATGCCGAACGTCACGCCCTTGCCGCAAATATCGCACTTAGCCACTGGCTGCACCTCCTTGCCACACAAAAATCAATGGTTACGCAAAGCGCTGTTATGTATATTACCAGATCTTGCGGTAAATTGCAATAGTTTTTCTGCAAGATTTTTGTTTTAATTTTTAGCGGCTGTGAGTTGCGAAATGGGAAAAATCACGGTATAATAGGGGTAATCAAAAACAGAATTGGCCGCCAGGTCAATTCCTTGCCGATTTCGGCAAGGAATTTTTTTCCCGTGCCTTTCGGAGCAGCTTCTCCCGTGCTTGGCAGGCCGACTTTCTGATGAGGTGACATCATGATTAATTCTTACAGTGTTGCGCTTTCTCAGCTCGTCAAGGATTTCAATCTGACGGTGGCTCTCAAAGCCACGGATTTCGACACCATCAACATCACCGTTGACGACGTAAGCCGTCCGGGTCTTCAGCTCGCCGGATATTTCGACCACTTTGAGCCCATGCGTCTTCAGGTCATCGGCACCGTGGAGACGACCTATCTGAACAAGCTCAGCAGCGAGGAACGGAAGATCATCTTCGACCGGTATTTCTCCTATAAGATCCCCGCGCTGGTCATCGCGCGCGACCTTGAGCCGCTGCCTGAGTGCCTTGAGATGGCGCAGAAATACGATATCACCATTCTCCGCTGCTCCGAGACCACCTCTTACATCGTATCCAGTCTCATTACCGCGCTGAAGACTTACCTCGCGCCCCGCATCACGCGCCACGGCGTGCTCGTGGAGGTTTACGGCGAGGGCCTGCTTCTCCTCGGCGAGAGCGGAATCGGCAAGTCCGAGGCGGCCGTGGAGCTGCTCAAGCGCGGCCATCGCCTGATCGCGGACGACGCCGTGGAGATCAAGAAGATTTCCACCAAGGAGCTGCTCGGCACCGCTCCGGAGCTCATCCGGCACTATATTGAGCTGCGCGGCATCGGCGTCATCAACGTCGCCAAGCTGTTCGGTATGGCTGCTGTCAAGGAGAGCGCGAACGTCGACCTCGTCATCAACATCGTCCACTGGCGCGACGGCGTGGTCTATGACCGGCTGGGCCTCGAAAACCAGTATACGGACATTCTGGGCGTCAAGGTGCCCGCCATCACCATCCCCATCACGCCGGGCCGCAACCTTGCGGTGATTCTCGAGGTCGCCGCCATGAACAACCGCCAGAAAAAGATGGGCTACAACGCCGCAGCGGAGTTTACCGAGCAGATCAACAAGCATTTCGACACCTCATTCGGACAGAGCTTCTGAGAAATTCGGCGGGCCGGCATACGACAGTATGCCGGCCCTTTTGCGCGGCGGCCGGGGAACTCTTTGAACCGATTGGTATTTCCTTTTGGGGCGACATATGATACACTAAATCAAAAAGCGAATTGATATGGTGCGTATTGAATGCTGATTGGGGCAGCATACGATATGATACACTAAGTAAAAGGCGAAAATATAAATTATTGAAAATTTAAAATATGTATTGATTTCTGACGCCGTAAGACGGCGGGGGAGGGAATGGAAATGAACGAGAGACTGACTCCGGCGCTGCGGGCCGCGCTGCCGGAAATGACGGTGCTCGAGCAGGAGCCGATGGCAAAGCATATTTCCTTCCGTCTTGGCGGCCCCGCCGCGCTGATGGCCTTTCCGCGCACGGTGCGGGAGATGGCCGAGACGTTCCGGCTCTGCCGCGAAGCGGGAGAAGAGCCCGTTCTCCTCGGCGCAGGCACCAACGTGCTCGCGCCGGATGAGGGGATCGACGCGCCGGTCATCTGCACGCGCGAGAGCCTGACGGGTATGACGCGCCTGAACGGGACAGACATAGAAGTGTACGCGGGCGAGACGCTCGCGCGGGCCGCGATGTTTGCCCGGGAGCACGGACTGAGCGGCCTGGAGTTTGCGCACGGCATTCCCGGCACGGTGGGCGGCGGCGTCTTCATGAATGCAGGCGCGTACGGCGGCGAGATCCTTCAGGTCGCAGCGGAGACGGCGGCGCTGTACCGCGACGGAACGGAAAAAATCTTATCCGGTGCGGCACAGGGCTTCGGCTACCGCACGAGCGCCTTTCAGCACGAGCCCTGCGTCGTCACCAGAACGGTGTTTCATCTGACGCACGGCGACCGCGAGGCGATCCGCCGGCGGATGCAGGAACTCTCGGAACGCCGCAGAGCCTCGCAGCCGCTCGAGCTGCCTTCGGCAGGCAGCACGTTCAAACGGCCCGCGGGCGGCTACGCGGCGGCGCTGATCGACGGAGCGGGGCTCAAGGGCCTCGCTGTGGGCGGCGCGATGGTGTCTCCGAAGCACGCGGGCTTTGTCGTCAACGCGGGCGGCGCGACGTGCGCGGACGTGCTGGCGCTGATCGCGGAAATTCAGAAGAGAGTGTTCGAGAACTCCGGCATCCGTCTGGAGCCGGAAGTGCGCGTACTGTGAGGGAACTATGGAATTTGTGATTGTATCCGGCCTCTCGGGGGCGGGAAAAAGCAAGGCGCTCTCCACGCTGGAGGACTTCGGCTTCTACTGCGTGGACAACATGCCCGAGGATCTGATCGCCCAGTTTGCGCAGCTGTGCATGGCCACCAAGTCGAAATACGAGAAGGTGGCGCTGGTGACGGATGTACGCAGCGGCCTGACGTTCGACGGCCTGTTCAAAACGCTTGATACGCTCGATCAGATGAACTGCAGCTACTTTATCCTGTTTATGGAGGCGTCCGACGAGGCGCTCATCAAGCGCTACAAGGAGACACGCCATAAGCATCCTCTGACGAAGGACGGCATCGACCTCCTCGAGGCCGTGCGCCGCGAGCGGGAACTGCTCCAGCCCATCCGAAACCGGGCAAACTACATCATCGACTCCTCCAACATGTCCACCAACAAGCTGCGCGGGGAACTCATCAACCTCTTTGCCGGCGGCCACCGCGACCGGGCGATGACGGTCAACGTCCGCTCGTTCGGCTTCAAGTACGGTCTGCCGCTCGACGCCGACCTCGTGTTCGACGTGCGTATGCTGCCGAACCCCTATTATATCCCCGAGCTCAAGCACCACACGGGACTTGAGCAGCCGGTCAGGGACTTTATTTTTTCCCATCAGCAGTCGATCGACTATATGAAAAAGCTGGAGGACCTGCTCGTCTTCTCCCTGCCGCTCTATGTGGAGGAGGGGAAGACAAGCCTTGTCATCGCGTTCGGCTGCACGGGGGGACATCACCGCTCCGTTGCGGTCGCCAGGGAGATCGGAGATTTTACTTCCCGGCTCGGCTTTGCCACACAGGTGGGCCACCGGGACATCTCCCGGGAATGACCCGGGGAGGCGGCCTATGACAATAAGACCGGATGAGAGCATCCGCGTATACCGGCCCGGGCGGATCGAGCCGAAGATCGTCTGCATCGGCGGGGGGCATGGCCTGTCCACCATGCTGCGCGGCTTGAAGCGGTTTACGCGGAATATCACCGCGATTGTGACCGTCGCCGACGACGGCGGCGGTTCCGGCGTGCTGCGCGACGACCTCGGGATGCTGCCGCCGGGCGACGTCCGCAACTGTATCCTGGCGCTCGCCAACACCGAGCCGACCATGCAGAAGCTTCTCAACTACCGTTTTACGAGCGGCAGCCTTTCCGGCCAGAGCTTCGGCAATCTCTTCCTCGCCGCGATGAACGGTATTTCCGACACGTTCGACGAGGCGGTGCACCGCATGGGGGAGGTTCTGGCCATCACCGGCCGCGTCCTGCCCGTCACAAATCAGGACGTCCGCCTCGAGGCCGAGTTTGAGAACGGCACCACCGTTCTCGGCGAGAGTAAAATTTTTTACCATAAGAAAGAGGCGGACTGCCGCATCCGGCTCGTCCGCCTAGTGCCCGAGCATCCCAAAGCCCTGGCGGAGAGCCTCGATGCCATCCGTCTGGCCGATGTGATCGTGCTCGGGCCGGGCAGCCTCTATACCAGCATCATCCCGAATTTCCTCGTGGACGGCATTTCCGAGGCCGTCGCGGGGGCGGGCGCCGTAAAGATCCTCGTGCTGAACATTATGACCCAGGAGGGCGAGACCGAGGGCTACACCGGCGCCGACCATGTCCGTGCGCTGCTGCGTCACGGCGGGCGCGGCATCATCGACGTTTGCATCGCCAACTCCGAGCCGGTGCCCGAAGCCGCCATCGCGGCCTATCTGGCCGAGGGCGCAGGCCAGCTCGAGCTGGATCGGGCCGGGATCGAGACGCTGGGCATCGCCGTGCGGGAATACCCGCTGCTCGCGCCGGGGGAGAGCGCGCGGCACGAGCCGCTCGCGCTGGCGCGGGCCATTCTGGATGTGTTTGAGACCCATCGCCTTTAACAGGGAGGGAGCGGAATGTCGTTTTCATCCGGTGTCAAGCAGGAAATCTGCCGGACGGCGGTTCATAAAAAGTGCTGCGCCCTGGCCGAGGCCTATGGCGTGCTGCTGTACTGCAACACCTTCTCCGCCCGCCGCATCCGTATCGTCACGGAGAGCCCGGACTTTGCCGAGCGGCTGCCCGTGCTGTTCCGCAAGGCGTTCGGACTGACCTTCGACACGCTTCCGGACGAGGCGGCGGGCAAGCTGACCTTCGGTATCACGGACGCCGAAAAGATCAGACGAATTTTTCATGCGTACGGTTTTTCCGCCGACAGCAACGTGACACTGCATGTCAACTTCGGCGTGCTGGAGGACGAGTGCTGCCGCGTTTCCTTTCTGCGCGGCACATTCCTTGCGGGCGGCAGCGTGACCGACCCGGAGAAGCGCTACCATCTCGAGCTTGCCACGACGCACCTGAAGGTTGGCAGCGAGACGAACGCCCTGCTGCTCGATCAGGAGTTTTCGCCCAAGATCACGATGCGGGCGGGGAATATGGTGCTCTATTTTAAGCAGAGCGACGCGATCGAGGATTTTCTGACGCTGATCGGCGCGCCGGTGTGCGCGATGGCCGTTATGGAGGCCAAGGTGGAGAAGGATCTCCGCAACGAGGTCAACCGCCGCGTGAACTGCGACACCGCGAACATCACCAAGGTGGTCGACGCCGCGCAGGAGCAGATGGAGGCCATCGGGCGTCTGAAGGAGAGAGGCCTGCTGGACGAGCTTCCCGTCAAGCTCCGTCAGACGGCGGACCTCCGCCGCGAAAATCCCGAGGCGACGCTGGCCGAGCTCGCACAGATGGTCAGCCCGCCGTTGACCAAGTCCGCCATCAGTCATCGGATGCGCAAGCTTATTGAGCTTGCGTCAGATCAGCAGGAAACTCAATGCTGAGCGGCTTTTCCTGCCGGTGATCACTGCGCCGCGAGGTACGAAACAGGAACAAAAAAAGGATAATCCGGCCGCGCCGCAGCACCGGGGAAGGAAGATGGCAATGGGATTCGTTCATCTGCATGTGCATACTGAATACAGTCTGCTCGACGGAGCCTGCCGCATCGGCGACATCATGGGCCGAGTGAAGGAGATGGGACAGGATACCGTTGCCATTACCGACCACGGCGTCATGTACGGTGCCATTGATTTTTATAAGGCCGCGAAGGCCGCTGGGGTCAAGCCGATCCTCGGCTGCGAGGTCTATGTTGCCCCGCGCTCACGCCACGACCGTGTCCACGGTGTGGATAACGAGGCGTATCATCTCGTGCTGCTCTGCAAGAATGAGACGGGCTACCGGAACCTCAGCTATATGGTTTCTCAAGGGTTTCTGGACGGTTTTTACGGCAAACCCCGCGTCGACCGCGAGCTGCTCCGAGCCCATTCTGAGGGCCTGATCGCCCTTTCGGCCTGCCTCGCGGGCGAGATCCCGCAGAAGCTGCTCTCCGACGACTACGAGGGTGCCAAGGCGGCCGCGCTCGAGCTCTCCGGCATCTTCGGGGATGGCAATTTTTATCTGGAGCTCCAGGATCACGGCATCCCCGAGCAGCTCACCGCCGCGCGCGGCATCGAGCGGATCGCGCGAGAGACGGGTCTCCCGCTGGTGGTAACGAACGACGCGCACTACCTCCGCAGGGAGGACAGCAGGATCCAGGACGTGCTGCTGTGCATCCAGACGGCCAAGACCGTGGACGACCCGGACCGTATGCGCTTCCAGACCGACGAGTTCTATCTCAAGGACGAGCGGGAGATGCGCGCCCTGTTCCCCAATTTGCCCGAGGCTTATGACAATACTGTAAAGATTGCCGGGCAGTGTAATCTGGAGATTACGTTCGGCAAATATCACCTGCCGGAGTTCCAGCTCCCGGCGGGCTATACGAATCTCTCCTACTTTTCCGAGCTCTGCCTGAAGGGATTTGCCGAGCGTTACCCCGACGCGCCCGAGTCCAGCCGGAAGCAGCTCGGCTACGAGATGCAGATGATCGAGAAGATGGGCTATGTGGACTATTTCCTGATCGTCGCCGACTTTGTCGCGTTCGCCAGGAACGCGGGCATCCCCGTCGGCCCCGGGCGCGGCAGCGCGGCAGGCTCGATGGTCTCCTACTGCCTCTATATCACGGATATCGACCCGCTTAAGTACAGTCTTGTCTTCGAGCGCTTCCTCAACCCGGAGCGCGTGAGCATGCCGGATATCGACATGGACTTCTGTCAGAACCGCCGCGGCGAGGTCATTGAGTACGTCATGCGCAAGTATGGCGCCGACCATGTCGCACAGATCGTCACCTTCGGCACCATGGCCGCGCGCGGCGCCATCCGCGATGTGGGCCGGGCGCTCAACTTCACCTATGCCGAGACCGATCAGGTCGCCAAGCTCGTGCCGGCTACGCCGCACATCACCCTCGACGAGGCGCTGCGCGTCTCGCCGCAGCTCAAAGAGATGGTGGAAGGTGACGAGCGGGTCCAAAAGCTCATCGACACGGCCCGCGCTCTGGAGGGCATGCCGCGCAACACCTCCACGCACGCGGCGGGCGTCGTCATCACGGCGCGGCCCGTGTACGAGTATGTTCCCCTTTCGCGGAATGACGAGACGATCGTCACGCAGTACACCATGACCACGCTCGAGGAGCTGGGTCTTCTGAAGATGGACTTCCTCGGCCTTCGCAACCTCACGGTCATCGACGATGCGGAGAAGGAGATCCGCAGGAGCGAGCCGGACTTTCGCATCAAGGACGTCCCCGACAATGACCGCGAGACGTTCCGCATGATCTCTGAGGGCAGGACCGCGGGCGTCTTCCAGCTCGAGTCCAGCGGCATCACGGCGGTCTGCGTGAACATGAAGCCCGAGAGCATCGAAGATATGACGGCCATCGTTGCCCTCTACCGTCCGGGCCCGATGGAATCGATCCCGCGGTTCATCCGCTCCAAGCAGCACCCCGAGACGATAACCTACCGCCACCCGCTGCTCCGGCCGATCCTCTCCGTCACCTACGGCTGCATCGTCTATCAGGAACAGGTCATCGAGATCTTCCGCCAGCTCGGCGGCTATACGCTCGGCCAGGCCGACAACATGCGCCGTGCCATTTCCAAGAAGAAGCAGGCGGTCATAGAGGCCGAGCGCGAGGCTTTTGTTTATGGCGATGCCGCGCGCAGCATCCCCGGCGCGATCGCAAACGGCGTGGATGAGAAGACTGCGCAGGCCATTTATGATGAAATTCTCGATTTTGCGAATTACGCTTTCAATAAGGCGCACGCCGTCAGCTATGCCAAGGTATCCTACCAGACGGCGTATCTCAAGTGCCACTATCCCCGCCAGTATATGGCGGCGCTGATGACCTCCGTACTGGACAGCGCGCCCAAGATCGCGGGCTATATCGCCGAATGTCGGGACATGGGCATCGAGGTGCTCCCGCCGGATATCAACGAATCGGAGGATTATTTCACCGTCGTCTCGGGCAAGATCCGCTTTGGCCTCGCCGCGGTGAAGAACCTTGGGCGCGGCTTCATCCGCCAGGCGGCGGCGGAGCGCGAGAAGAACGGCCCCTTCCGCGATCTGGAGGATTTCTGCAGGCGTCTCCAGGATACCGACCTCAACAAGCGCGCGGTGGAGAACCTCATCAAGTGCGGCGCGCTGGACAGCTTCGGCCTGCGCCGCTCGCAGCTTCTCGCGGTGTACGAGCAGGTGATGAACGCCGTTGCCGACGCGCGGCGGCGGAACGTCGAGGGCCAGATGGGCATGTTCGACATGGGCGGGGAGGACGATTCCTCCGTGCGCGCCGTACCGATCCCCGACATTGCCGAGCTCGACCGGCAGGAAAAGATGACCTTTGAGAAGGAAACCACTGGCCTCTATCTCACCGGCCACCCGATGGACGATTACCGCGCCGAACTCCGCCGCGCCCGTGTGGCCGCCATCGGCGAGGTGCTCGAGAGCGCCGCCTCCGGCGAGGGCCCCTATCGTGACGAGGAACTCGCCTCGGTGGCTGGCATCGTGCAGGCGATCAAAATGAAGACCACGAAAAACAACTCCATGATGGCCTACCTGACGCTCGAGGACGACACCGGCTCCATCGAGATGCTCGTTTTTTCCAACGCCCTGCGCCAGTTCGGCAGCGTCCTGCACGAGAACGCCGCCGTCGTCGTGGAGGGGAAGGTTTCCGTGCGCGATGAAAAGGACCCCCAGATGATTCTCAACCGCGCGTGCCTGATCTCGGACTTTTCCCACACGCCCGGGGCTTCCGGGCCGCGCGCGGAGGCGGCGGGAGAGCAGAAGCTCTACCTCCGTCTGACGGACGAGGGCTCCCCCAAATACCGCAAGGTGCGCGCCGCGCTGAATATGTTCCCGGGGACGACGCCGGCGGTGGTGTACTTCTCCGCGAGCGGCGAGCGGCGCGGGTCGACCTGCCAGCCGGACGCGGACCTTCTCGCGGAGCTGCGCGAGCAGCTCGGGACCGAGAACGTCGTGCTCAAGGCAAACAAAAACAGGTGATTTTTCCGGGGAAATATGTTACAATAATACGAATGTGTAAAAAGGGGGCGGCGAGCCGTGAAACATAGCAGGATCTTTCCCGCGGTGCTGGCGGCGGCGCTTGCCGTGCTGCTCTCCGGCTGCTTTTTCAAATCCGTGGACGAGCTCTATGCCCTGCCCAAGCAGTCCGAGGGGTACTACGATCTTCAGAGCAAAATCGACACCCTGATGGCCGACGGCACGGAGTACGCCGCGCCGACCTCCGGCGCGAACCAGCAGTCCGTTCAGCTCGCCGACCTCGACGGCGACGGGGAGGACGAGGCAATCGTCTTCCTCAAGAGCACCTCGGAAAAGCCGCTCAAGGCGTTTATTTTCGACCGCGTGAACAACTCCTTCCAGAACGTGGCCGTCATCGAGGGGGACGGCACGAGCTTTGAGAACGTGGAGTACGCGCAGGTGGACGGGGAGCCGGGCATGGAGATCATCATCGGCCGCAAGGTCAGCGATCAGGTGCTCCGCTCCATGAGCGTCTACGCCCTGCGCGACAACCATGTCGTCGAGCTGATGAGTGAGAATTACACCGAGTATGTCATCACCGACCTCGACGCCGACAAAAAGTCCGATATTTTCCTTCTCCGTTTCGACGCGGAGCAGAGATCGGGCGTGGCGGAGTATTACCGTTACGTCGGCGGCCAGATCGAGCGGGAGCCGGAGGCGCTGATGTCGTCCGGCGTGGAGTCAATCAAGCGTATCGTCGCCGGCAGAGTGACCGAGGACACGCCTGCCGTCTTTGTGGCCAGCACCTACGGTAAGGACAGCATCATCACCGATATTTTCGCTCTGCGCAACGGTACCTTCACCAACATTTCCAACGAAAGCGCCACCGGCATCAGCGCGCAGACCATCCGCAACTATTTTGTCTATGCTGCGGACATCGACGCCGACGGCGTGATCGAGCTGCCGCAGCCCAAGCAGCTGCCGCAGGCGCAGAGCGCAGACGGAGAAGACCCCTATTGGATCATCAACTGGTATAACCTGACGCCGAGTGGCCGTCAGAAGCGAAAAATGACGACGTACCACAATTTCTCCGCGGGATGGTATGTGATCCTGCCCGAGGAGTGGATCAGCTCGCTCACCATTTCCCGCAGCACGGAGAAGTCCGGCGTGCGGGGCCTGACATTCTCCCGCCGGAACGGCGAGGGACAGACGCCCGACGAGATCTTCACGATCTACGCTTTTTCCGGAGACGACCGCAACAAAGTTGCCGTGGAGGACGGGCGGTTCATCCTCGGGGAAAAGGGCGACGTGACCTACGCCGCATCGCTCGGTACGGGCGGCTGGGCCGACGATCTGACCCGGGATGAGCTTATCCGTATGTTCAATTTTATCCACATCGACTGGAATTCCGGCGAAACATAAGGGAGGAAGACGCCATGAAAAAGGTTTTGATTCTGGAGGACGAGGTCAGCATCCGCAGCTTCGTCGTCATCAATTTAAAACGCGCGGGCTACGAGGCCATCGAAGCGGGAACCGGAATGGAAGCGCTCGAGAAGCTCAAGGAGAACCCCGACATCGGCGCGGCGATCCTCGACATCATGCTGCCGGACATTGACGGCTTCGAGGTCTGCCGCAACATCCGTGCAACGGATAAGCAGATCGGCATCATCATGCTCACGGCCCGCACGCAGGAGATGGACAAGGTGACCGGCCTGATGACCGGCGCGGACGACTATGTGACCAAGCCGTTCTCTCCCGCCGAACTGACCGCGCGCATCGACGCGCTCTACCGCCGCATCGGCGGTGACGCCTCACCTGACGCCTCCGAGCAGCAGCAGGGCCCGTTCCTGCTCAATACGCGCAACCGCACGCTCGAGAAAAACGGCCGGCGCATCAAGCTCACACAGGTCGAGTATGCGATCATGAAGCTCTTCATGCAGAATCCCGGCCGGGCCCTCTCCCGCGAGGACATTCTCACGAGCGTCTGGGGCCGCGACTACGACGGCGAGCTGAAAATCGTGGACGTCAACATCCGCCGGCTGCGCATTAAGATCGAGGACGACACCGCCAACCCCGCCTACATCACCACGGTCTGGGGCTTCGGCTACAAGTGGGGCGCCTGACCGGCTGAAATTCTGCAAGGGAGGGGAACGCATGAAGCGCCTGCACCGGTTTACAGGTATCCAGAAGCGCTGGCTGATGAACAGCATGAGCGTGATTGTGCTGCTGATCGTGCTGTGCGTCGCGGCGTTCTCCCTGTCCTTCACGATGTACTATTATTCCAACATGCAGTCCGGCCTCGAGTCCAAGGCCCGTACGACCACGGACTTTTTCAGCAACTACATCAACCAGAGCTACAACGAGTATTACCAGTCCTGCATCACCTTTGCGCAGACCTTTGAGGACAAAAATAAACTTGAGCTGCAGTTCATCAGCACGAACGGCAAGATCGTTGCCTCGTCCTACGGCCAGTGGGCCGGTGAGTCGCCTCAGACCATTGACATCTCCACGGCCATCTCGACCCAGCAGATCTCCGTGTACAGCGGCCGAAACCCCCTGACCGGCGAGCGTATCATGGCGGCCTCCAGCCCTATGATCTACACCAACGGCGAGGTTATTGGCGTGCTGCGCTATGTGACCAGCCTGAATAATGTGGATCGGCAGATCGCCCTCCTCACGCTGCTCGCCGTTCTGGTCGGCATGCTGTTCGTTGGCTTCGTACTGTTCAGCAGCCAGTTTTTCATTCGCTCCATCATCGAGCCTGTGGCGGAGATCACCGTCACGGCCAAACGCATCGCTGCCGGCAGCTACGGTGTACAGATCAAGAAAAAATACGATGACGAGATCGGCGAGCTCGCCGATACGATCAACGATATGTCCGTCAAGATCGGACAGGCCGAGAAGATGCAGACGGAGTTCGTCTCCTCGGTGTCCCATGAACTCCGCACGCCGCTGACCGCCATCTCCGGCTGGGGCGAGACGCTCCTCTCGTCCGACACGATGGACCCGGTCGAGACGCGGCGCGGCATGCTCATCATCCTTCGGGAGACACGGCGGCTTACCGCGATGGTCGAGGAGCTGCTGGAGTTTACCAGGATGCAGGACGGCCGCTTCACGCTCAACGTCCAGATGGCCGATATCCGGGCAGAATTTGAAGACACCGTTTTCATGTATGGCAGCCGCCTCAAGCAGGAGGGCATCGAGCTGACATACCTGGAAAACGATGAGGATATTCCCGAGATCCCGTGCGATATTTCCCGTCTGCGCCAGGTGTTCCTGAACATTCTGGACAACGCGGCCAAACACGGCGGCGAGGGAAAAAAAATCACGGCATCCATCCGCCGCGAGGGCGGCGAGATCGTGGTGCGCATCCGCGATTTCGGCCCCGGCATCCCCGAGGACGAGCTGCCGCACGTCAAGATGAAATTCTACAAGGGCAGCTCCAAGGCGCGCGGCAGCGGCATCGGCCTTGCGGTGTGCGAGGAGATCGTCACCATGCACAGCGGCACCCTGACGCTGGAAAACGCGGAGGGCGGCGGCACGCTCGTCACGGTGCGCCTGCCGATGGGCGATCAAACATAGGAGGCATTATGGAAAACTGCAAGGACAACACCCGCCATGAAAAATTTAAAACAATGATCGGCGGCCAGGCTCTCATCGAGGGCATCATGATGCGCGGCCCGGACAAGCAGGCCATTGTGGTGCGCAGCCCCGAGGGACTTGTGAAGCAGGTCACGCCGCTCAAGCTCACCAAAGACCGCCACCCCGTGCTCGGCTGGCCGCTGATCCGCGGCGTGGTCAACTTCGGTGCCGCCATGGTCAACGGAGTCAAGGCGCTGATGTTCTCGGCCGACTATTTTCCCGACGCGGAGGACGAGCAGCCCTCGAAGCTTGACCGCTGGATCGAGAAGAAATTCGGCACGGAGAAGATGGAGCAGTTCGTCATCTATTCCGCCGTCGTGCTCGGCATCGCGTTTTCCATCGGCCTGTTCATCCTGCTGCCGACTTTCCTCAGCGGCCTGATTCCCGGTCTGCATGCCAACTACGTCTGGCGCAATTTGACCGAGGGCCTGCTGAAAATCCTCATTTTCATGGGATATATGGTTCTCATTTCCCGTATGAAAGATATGAAACGTGTCTTTTCCTACCACGGTGCGGAGCATAAGACCATTCGCTGCTATGAGGCGCGCCTGCCTCTGACGGTCGAAAACGTCCGGCCCATGACGCGGATGCACCCGCGCTGCGGCACGAGCTTCCTTCTTGTGGTCGTGTGCATCAGCATCCTCTGCGGCGCGTTCATCCACGCGAGCAACACGCTCGTTCGCATGGGCCTGCATCTGCTGCTGCTGCCCGTGGTCGTGGCGGTGGCCTACGAATTCAACCGCTTTGTCGGCCGGCATGATAACTGGTTCACCCGTGCGATGACAAAGCCCGGAATGTGGATGCAGAACTTCACCACCAACGAGCCGGACGACTCCATGATCGAGGTGGCCATCGAGGCGCTGCAGGCGGTTGTTCCCGAGCAGGAGGGCGCCGACCAATGGTGAAATCCTTCAGCGAGCTCTACCGCGAGCTGCGCGGCGAGCTGCTGCCGACGGAGGGGGCCGAGGCGGCCAATGTCGCGCGGGAGCTCCTCTGCGCGGCGTCGGGCCGAAGCTCGGCGGATATCATCGCGGGGCGAGATCTCTACGCGGACGAGGATATGCTCAAACGCCTGCGCGGGTATACCGAGCGCATCAAGGCGGGGGAGCCTATGGCCTATATTCTCGGCGAATGGGATTTTTACGGCATGACGCTTACCGTGACCCCGGATGTACTGATTCCCCGGGACGACACGACGGCCGTCACGGAGCTGGCGATCAAAAAGACGATGTTTCTTGACCAGAATCCCCGCGTGCTGGATCTGTGCGCGGGTTCCGGCTGCATCGGTCTTGCCGTCGCCCACCGCGTGAAGGACGCACGCGTGACGCTCGGCGAGATTTCGCCCGGCGCGATCCGCGTGGCGAAGAAGAACATCATCGACCAGAAGCTTACCGGCCGCGTGAGCTGCATAGCCGTGGACGCGAGACGGCCCGTCTCGCGCTTTCTCGGGCAGTTCGACCTGATCGTCTCCAATCCGCCGTACGTGACGAAGCGGGAGATGGAGAAGCTCGAGCCGTCCGTTCTGGACTTCGAGCCGCATCTCGCGCTCTATGGCGGGGAGGACGGGCTGGACTTCTACCGGGCGATCGTAAAAAATTTCACGCCGGCACTCAAGCCCGGCGGGTATCTCTGTTTTGAATTTGGCTGCGGACAGGAAACGGCGGTATGCCGCATCCTGGAGGATGGCGGCTATACGATATTGCAGCTCAAGCAGGACGCGCGGGAGATCACGCGGGCCGTGCTTGCGCAGCTTAGAAAAGAGGATGCAGATCATGGCAAAGAATAAAGCTCCCTATGAAGCTCCCGCACCCGCCAGCGACAAGAAAAAAGCGCTGGAAACGGCACTCGCGCAGATCGAAAAGAATTACGGCAAGGGCGCCGTCATGCGTCTGGGAGACAAGCCCGAGATGTCCGTGGACGCCATCCCGACCGGTTCGCTCGCGCTCGACGCGGCGCTGGGCATCGGCGGCGTGCCGAAGGGAAGAATCATCGAGATCTACGGGCCCGAGTCCTCCGGCAAGACGACGCTCGCGCTCCACATCCTTGCGCAGGCGCAGAAGCGAGGCGGTGAGGTCGCGTTCGTGGACGCCGAGCATGCGCTCGACCCGGACTACGCAGCCGCCCTCGGCGTCAACATCGACTCGATGCTCGTCTCTCAGCCGGACACCGGCGAACAGGCACTTGAGATCACGGACGCGCTGGTGCGCTCCGGTGCGGTGGACGCGATCGTCGTGGACTCTGTTGCGGCCCTGACGCCGCGCGCGGAGATCGAGGGCGAAATGGGCGACAGTTTCGTGGGCCTGCAGGCCCGCCTGATGTCGCAGGCACTGCGCAAGCTGGCCGGAACCATCTCCAAGACAAACTGTGTGGTCATCTTCATCAACCAGATGCGTCTGAAGATCGGTGTGATGTACGGCAACCCCGAGACCACCACCGGCGGCAACGCGCTCAAATTCTATGCCTCCGTGCGTATCGACATTCGCCGCATCGAGGCTATCAAGAGCGGCAGCGAGATTATCGGCAACCGCACGCGCGCAAAAATTGTCAAGAATAAGGTCGCGCCCCCGTTCCGCGAGGCTATTTTCGACATTATGTACGGCGAGGGTATCTCGCGTTACGGGGAGCTCGTCGACATCGGCAGCCAGCTCGAAATCATCCAGAAGAGCGGCAGCTGGTTCTCCATCAACGACGAGCGCATCGGCCAGGGCCGTGACAATGCCAAGCTCTATTTGCAGGAGCATCCCGACGTCGCCGACAAGGTTGAGGCCGAGATCCGCGAGAATTTCTACAAGCTGCAATCCAGCCATGCCCACGCGGCGATGAAGCCGGCCGAGAAGGCCGTGGACGTATCTGCCGAGGATTTTGACGACAGCAATGCGGATTGAAAAGCTGATCGAGCCGAAGCTGCGCGGCGGGCGCTTTACCCTCCTGCTGGGCACCGGCGAGACGCTGCGCCTTCAGCCGTCCGTCGTGAGCGAGTTCGGCCTGTACGAGGGCATGGAGCTGGAGGACGGCGCGGTTGCCCGCATGAAAATCGCGGACGGCAAGGCATCCGCGAAGGCGCGGGCGGTGCGCATCGCCTCGGCCTCCGGAGTTTCGCAGAAGGAGCTTCGCCGCCGCCTCGTCCAGAAGGGCGAGACGCAGGAGAACGCGGGCGAGGCGGTGGAATGGCTGAGCAGCCTGAACCTGCTCGACGACGGCGAAACGGCCCGCCAGCTCGCATCGGACGCCGCGCGCAAGGGCTACGGCGCGGCCCGTATCCGCCAGATCCTCTTCCAGAAGGGAATTCCCAGGGAACTCTGGGACGAGGCTATGGAGGAACTGCCTTCTCCGGAGGGCGCCATCGACCGGTTTTTGCAGGCCCGCTTCCGGGGCGATTCACCGGACGAAAAAGAGATCAAACGCGCCGTGGACGCGCTGCTGCGCCGCGGCCACCGCTGGGGTGACATCAAGGATGCGCTCCGGCGCTATACCGATAATCTGGACGACATTACGGAGGATGAGACATGGCAAACACCGTAAGTTTCGTATCCCTTGGGTGCGCCAAAAATCAGGTCAATACCGAGCAGATGATCTACCTGCTCAGTGAGGCGGGCTATGAGATCAGCCCGGAGGCGGACGGGGTCGATCTGGCTGTGGTCAATACCTGCGGTTTTATCGACGCGGCAAAGTCCGAGGCCATAGACACCATTCTCTCCCTCGCGGAGAAGAAGGCGTCGGGCACGATCGGCAAAATCCTCGTGACTGGCTGCCTCTCTCAGCGCTATCAGGAGGAAGTCCTCCGGGAAATGCCGGAGGTGGATGGCGTGCTCGGAACCGGCAGCTTCGGCGACATCGCGGAGGCCGCCGCGCGCGTCCTTGCGGGCGAGCGCGTACACCTGTTCGGCGACATCAACGCCCCGCTAACCGAGCCGCAGCGCATTCTTACCACGCCGCAGTATTACGCCTATCTCCACATCGCCGAGGGCTGCGACAACCGCTGCGCCTACTGCGTGATCCCCTCACTCCGCGGCCGCTACCGCAGCCGCCCGATGGAGGAGCTGCTCGAGGAGGCTTCGGAGCTTGCCGACGCGGGCGTGAAGGAGCTCATTGTCATCGCGCAGGATACCAGCCGCTACGGCATCGATCTCTACGGCGAGCGCCGACTTGCAGAGCTGCTCACGGAGCTGTGCAGGATTGACGGCCTTGTCTGGATCCGTGTGCATTATCTCTATCCCGACGAAATGCCCGACGAGCTGATTGACGTGATCGCCCGCGAGCCGAAGATCGTCAAATACCTTGACATCCCCATCCAGCACGTCAACGACGGCATCCTCAAAAAGATGAACCGGCGCGGCTCCAAGGCATATCTGGACGGCCTGTTTGCGAAGCTGCGCGAGCGCATTCCGGGGCTTGTCCTCCGCACCAGCCTCATCACCGGCCTTCCCGGCGAGGGCGAGGCCGAGTTCGACGAGCTTTGCGATTTCCTGCGCCGGCACAAGCTCGAGCGCGTGGGCGCGTTCGTCTTCTCCCCGGAGGAGGGGACGCCCGCGGCTAAAATGGATTATCCGCCGACCGAAGTGGCCCAGCGCCGTGCCGAATTCATCGAGGAACTGGAATCCCGCATCATCGACGAATACAATGACCGGAAGATGGGCACGAGCGACCTGGTGCTCTGCGAGGGCTACGACGATGAAAACGAGGCCTATTTCGGCCGGAGCTACGCCGAATCGCCCGAGATCGACGGGAGAATCTGGTTTACCAGCGAGGCACCGGTGGAAACCGGCAGCTTCGTTCGGGTGGAATTTCAGGACGTGGCGGACGGCGAGCTTGTCGGCGCCGCGGAAGAGGAGGGAGAACAGTGACAACGGCAAGCAAGCTTACGATTCTGCGCGTATTGATGATCCCCGCCTTTATGGCTGTGCTCCTGCTGGGAAACCATTGGATCGCCCTGTCGATCTTTATCGTGGCGAGTGTGACGGACTTTGTGGATGGTTACATCGCCAGGAAATACAATCAGGTCAGCGACTTCGGCAAATTTCTCGACCCGCTTGCGGATAAGCTGCTTGTGCTCTCCGCCATGCTGATCTTCGTCCAGTGGGGAAGAATGCCTTCCTGGGCGGTGATGATCGTGCTGGCGCGCGAGTTTGCCGTGACAGGTCTGCGCCTTGTCGCTGTGGACAACGGCCGCGTGATCGCAGCCGGCCGGAGCGGCAAGGTCAAGACGGCGTCCACGATGACCGGCCTTTGCGTGATGTTGGCCTTTATGGACTTCCGCCTCCTGGACTGGGCGGTTATCGTCGTCATCGTCGCGACAACGCTGTACTCCGGTGTGGAGTACTTCGTCAAAAACCGGGATGTGCTGAATCTGAAAAAGTAAACGGCCGCGCACGTGCGAGGGCATGAAAAAAGCGCAGCCGCAACGCGGCTGCGCTTTCTTTATTCCCAGGAGGCCCACACGTCGGGGCAGTAGCCCGCGGTGGCCTTTTTTCCGTTGCGGACGACCGGTGTTTTCATCAGCTTCGGGTTCTCATAGACACGGTCTTCCTTCTGCCGCTCGTCGGCGAGAACGCGCAGCAGGTCAATGTCGGGTGACTTCGCGTCCCAGTCGATCAGGGCGTCGATCCCGCCTACCGCGTGCAGGACGCTGTCGAATTCTCCGCCGGACATACCGTACCGGAGCAGGTCGATCGACTGGAACTTCACGCGGCGTTCCTTGAAGTAGCGCTCGGCCTTTTTTGTGTTGAAGCACTTGGCTTTTCCGAAAATCTGAATGTTCATCTTCAGTATTTGACCTCCGTCAGACAGAGCCCCCGGGCGGGGGCCGTCTCTCCTGCCGTCTCGCGGCGGCGGGAGGCCAGGATCTCGGGTACGCAGCCGGGCTCGCGTGCGCCCTCTCCGATCTCCAGCAGCGTGCCAACGAGAATGCGCACCATGTTATAGAGGAACCCGTCACCGGTCACGGTAAAGCGGATCTCCTCGCCGAGACGTTCGATCGTGATCGCGCGGATGGTGCGGACAGCGGATTTTTTCATGTGCCTGTTTGCGCAGAGCGCCATGAAGTCGTGCTCGCCCAGAAAATATTCCGCCGCCTCACGCATCCGCGCGAGATCGAGCGGCCGCGGCATCGCATAGAGATAGCGGCGTTCGAAGACGTTGGGCGATTCACTGTTCCAGACGCGGTAGACATAGGTCTTCTCCCGCGCGTTCAGGCGCGCGTGGAAACGCGGCGCGGCCTCGGCAAGCGAGATCGCGCCGATGTCGTCCGGCAGGTGCTGACGCAGGCGGCGCAGGATTACGTCCGGAGGGAGCTCCGTCTCGGCGCGGAAACTGGCCACCTGGCCGCTGGCGTGCGCGCCGGCGTCGGTCCGGCCGCTGCCGTTCACCTCCACCTCCTGCTCGAGAAGGCGGCTCAGAACGGCCTCCAGCCGCGCCTGAATCGTATTGTCCGTGTTGCCCTGCCGCTGCCAGCCCTGATAGCGGGTGCCGTCGTAGGCAAGCAAAATCCGAAAATTGCGCATACGCGCTTATTCCTCCATCATGCTCCGGGCCTCGGCCACGCTGTCGGCGGAAAACAGGAAGGTGCCGTCAGCTCCGTATACCTCGATATGACCTCGGATGTTTCTCATGGTAACCTGCATCGCTCTCGCTCCTTCCGCTTGATAGATGCAGTATACCATATAATATGTCCGATAAAATGGACTTATTTCATGCTGATCTTCCAGATGATTTTAGACATCTCCGCGCGGGTGATGACAGCGTTTGGGTAAAACATGCGTTTTCCGGTGGACGCATCGATGCTGCCCTCGAAAATGCCCGCCTGGTAGAGCGCAAGGACGGAGGCATCCGCCGTGTCCGAGAACGGCGTCGCGGAATCAGAACCGGTAAGATTGAGTACCTTCGCGGCGAGCCGGGCGATCTTCAGGCGGGAGATGCCGGCGTCGAGGTTCGTGATCTCGCCTGTGGCGAGATACTTGTTGTTCAGCGCGTAGGTAAGGTAGCCGCTGGCCCAGTGGGTATCCGTCTGGCTCTGCTCACCGCTTCCGGAGGCCAGCAGGATAAGCTTGAGAGCCTGGCCGGCCGTGACGATGGCCTTGGGCCGGAACGTGCCGTCGGGATAGCCGCCGAGGATGTTGGACTTGCTCAGCGCCGTCACATAGGTGTAATACCAGTCAGAAGCGGAAACGTCCGAAAACGAGCCGGGAGAGGGCGCTGTGCCGGTCCAGCGGGCGTAAAGGTTCAGGTTTGTCGAAGCCGTGTCGCCGGCTGTGACTTGCTGCCCGCCGTCCTGTGCGGTGTACCAGCCGGCAAACTGACAGCCGTCCCGGCTGGCGCCGGACAGCGTACCGTAGGGTTCGTTTTCGCGGTAAAGCATCACGTCCGTGTCGACACTGCCGCCGTTGCCGTGATAAATGATGTAGCGGAAATTCGTGCTGTTTTTTCCGGTATAATCACCGTAGAGGAAGAGACGGATCTCATAGATGCGGCGCTGCAGCAGGTTTGTACTGATCGCGGAGCCTACGTGGCACCAGACGCCGAGTGCGCTGGCAATCTCGTTGTCGGAATAGGAGGAGAGGCCCGCCCGTTCCATTTTCCAAAAGCGGTAGGAGGAATTGATCCATGAGATGCCGACGTTGAAGGTGATGCTCACCAGCGCGTCGAACTCGCTCTGCGTCAATGCGATGCTGTACGCGCCGGTATAGCGGTTCAGGCTGTCTTCATAATAGGTGATCTTCTCGCGCAGCAGGGCGTCAGCGTCCTCCTCGGTAATGCCGTCGGGGTAGTCGTCAGGGTTACAGGCGACGCCGTAGCCAATCGTCCACTGGGAGTTGTCCGCGTAAGCATACTGCGTGTAGCCTTCAAACTGCTTGATGAGGGAAAGTCCCGCCTCGCTGGTCTTCATGGCGGATACCGGAAGGTCGGCCGCCCGCGCACCCGCCGGCAGCAGCGACACCGCTGCGGCGAGCAGAATAAGACAGGACAGAATTCGTTTTTTCATGTTTATATTCTCCAAAACATCGTAATTTCGGCGAAATCTGTTCGAAATCTAGGAGATAGGGATTTTATTTTTTCATCATAGCATAATTTGTTACAATTTGCAACCTTTTCGTCGCGCACCGGCATTTTGCCGTGAAATGGCACAAAAACCGCCGGTGGAGTGACTTCCACCGGCGGTTTTTTAAAATTTCAGGCCCAGGGGTTTTCCGTGGGATAAGGGAGCGACTTCGGCTGGTTGTAGGCGATGTCCTTAACGCCGAGGTAACGGAATACCTCGAACAGCGCCTTGCCCTGATGGCCAAGAGCTACTGCGCCGTGGTGCGGATAGTGCTTCTCGATCATGACATGGCGGTAGAAGCGCTCCATCTCGGGGATGGCAATGACGCCGATCGAGCCGAAGGAATGACAGCGGGCGGGCAGGACCTCGCCCTGGGCGATGTAGGCGCAGAGCTTGCCCTCCGCCGTGCCCTGGAGGCGATAGAAGGTGATTGCACCCGGCTTCATGTCGCCCTCGATCGTGCCGCGGGTGATGTCCGGCTCGCGGTCGGGCTCCAGCGCGCGATGCATGATGAGCTGGTAGCTCATCTTCGGCTCGCGCAGCATGCACGCCGCGGTGTTGCCGCAGTGGAAGCCCATAAAGGTCTCGGTCGCGCGGTAGCCGCTCTTTTCGCCGATCTCCTGGTCATAGAGCTCCTTGGGAACGGTGTTGTTCGCGTCAAGCAGGGTGACGCACTGGCCGCTCACGCACAGGCCGATGTACTCCGAGAGCGCGCCGTAGATGTCCACCTCGCAGGAGACGGGAATGCCCATAGCGGTCAGGCGGGAGTTGACGTAGCAGGGAACAAAGCCAAACTCGGTCTGGAAAGACGGCCAGCACTTGTTGGCGAAAGCGACGTAATCGCGGCTGCCCCTGTGATTTTCCGCGATGTCGAGCAGGGTCAGCTCATACTGGGCCAGGCGAGGCAGAATCCCCTTCATCTTGTCGCCGATGGCGAGCTCACCGGTCATTTCGGCGACCTTGGCAGGGATTCTTGGGTCGTCGTTGTGTTTGCGGTACTCCACGAGGAGGTCAAGCTCGGAGTTCTCCTCGATCTCAACGCCGAGGTCGTAGAGCGGTTTGATCGGCGCGTTGCAGGCTAGGAAGTCCTGCGGGCGCGGGCCGAAGGTGATGATCTTGAGGTGGCTCAGGCCGACAAGCGCGGTGGCGACGGGATAAAAATCGGCGATCATGTCCGCCACCTGCTCTGCCGTTCCGACGGGGTAGGGCGGGATGAAGGAGTGCAGATTACGAAGGCCCAGATTATACGAGCAGTTGAGCATGCCGCAGAACGCGTCGCCGCGGGCGGCGGAAAGGACTTTGGTATCCTCCTCGGCGGCGGCGGCGTACATCACGGGGCCGTCGAAATACTTGGCTAAGAGAGTCTCCGGCGTCTCGGGGCCGAAATTGCCAAGGAAGACGACCAGCGCGTTGACACCGGCGGCCCTGACGTCGTCCAGCGCCTTGACCATATCCTTCTCGTTTTCCACGGTGACGGGGCAGTTATAGATCGGGCCGTACTTTTTCTCAAACGACTCGGCCACGGCCATGCGGCGGTTGCGGGAAAGGTCGATGATGAAGCAGTCGCGGCTGACGGAGATCAGACCGAGTTTCAATTCAGGAATGTTCTTCATGTTATGCTCTCCTTATAGATGAATATTATTGCCGCGCAGGCCGACAAACGCGCCCTGCGATGCTTCCGCGGATTCCGGGTGGGCAAGGAGCCACTTGTTCCTGGCCCAGAGAAGATCATCCTCCGCCTCGTGCGGGCCGGTCAGCTCGGGCTTGCTGAGGTTTGTATCTCTCGGCAGCGCAACGGCGACGCGGAACGCACCGTTCTTTTCCCGGCTGCAGGGGGCGTAATGCAGTGTGGTTTCATAAACAAGCACAGCCGTGCCGACGGGGACAAGAAAAGCTCTGACCTTGTCCGTGTCAAGGGCCCAGCCGTCCATCTCGCTGCGAAGGGCCAGCAAAAGCACGACGTCGTCCGCGGCGACGTTGACCTCGCTGCCGCGGTGGTACTCCAGGCAGTTCAGGTCGCGGTTGGCGCCGTTGCAGTAGCCGATCTCAACGGGCATGCCGCCGTAGACGTGGCTGCTGAGCCAAGGATAGATGGGCAGTGCCTCTAACGCGGGTTCAGACGGGACATAGATGACGTGATCCGACGGACGGTCGGAGCACGAACGAAGGACTTGCAGCAGCTCTCCGTAATCGCCGTCCAGCACGCGGCCGTACGCGGCGAATTCAGGGTCTGTCACGGGCACGATTCTCATAAATGAACCACCTCCAGAAAAATGACGCTACGCCGGCACGCAGCCGGTTCAAAACGCCGCTTACAGAAATCCGTTTGCCTCATTATAACATTAATGTAACAAAATATCCACACTGAATTTCTGCGGCTTGGGCGGAATACACAAAATATCGGCAAAAAAGAACGTCGTCCCGCTCGCCGGCGAAGGATTCCCGCCGCGTTTGCCAGCGGAGGGGAGATCGTTCAGTCCGGCGCCCGGGATGACGTTCGATTCGGGCGGCATCGCCCGGAAGGCTGTGTTATTTTCCAATGCGGAGCGCGCGCGTCGCGTTGCACACGGCGATGACCATCACACCGACGTCGGCAAAGACGGCTTCCCACATATTGGCGAGGCCGAGCGCGCCCAGAATCAGTACCAGGAACTTGACGGTCAGCGCAAATGTGATGTTCTGCGTGACGATCACCTTGGTCCGGCGCGAGATGCGCACAGCCAGCGCGAGCTTGGAGGGTTTATCGTCCATCAGCACGACGTCGGCCGCCTCAATCGCGGCGTCCGAGCCGAGCGCGCCCATTGCGATGCCGAGATCGGCGCGCGAGAGTACGGGCGCGTCGTTGATGCCGTCGCCCACGAAGGCGAGCTTGCCGTCCTTTGTCTCGGACAGGAGCGTTTCCACGCACGCGACCTTGTCGGCGGGGAGAAGCTCCGCGTGGAACTCGTCGAGGCCAAGCTGCTTCGCGACGGCCTCGCCGACCTCGCGGCGGTCGCCGGTCAGCATGACGGTGCGGCGGACGCCCAGCGCCTTGAGAGCGCGGATCGTCGCGGCGGCATCTTCCTTGATCTCGTCGGAGATCACGATGTGACCCATGTACTCGCCGTCGCGGGCAACGTGCACGATGGTGCCGGTCAGCTCGCAGGGCTTGAAGGAGACGTTCTCCTGCGCCATGAGCTTCTGGCTGCCCACGAGGACGGATTTCCCATCGATCACAGCGCGGATGCCGTGACCGGAGAGCTCTTCCACGCTGCCGATGCGGTCTTTATCGATCTCCTCGGCGTAGGCTTTTTTCAGCGAGACGGAGATGGGATGGTCGCTGTAACACTCGCCCAGCGCCGCGAGCTCCAGAAGCTCGCGCTCCGAGACGATCTCGGGATGGATGGCCGTGACCTGGAAGTTGCCCCTGGTCAGTGTGCCGGTCTTGTCAAAGACGACGGTCTCGGTCTCGGCGAGAGCTTCGAGATAGTTGGCGCCTTTGACCAGAATACCCTGCCGGGAGGCGCCGCCGATGCCGCCGAAGAACGTCAGCGGGACGGAGATAACCAGCGCGCAGGGGCAGGAGATGACTAGGAAGGTGAGCGCGCGGCCGATCCAGACAGCCCACTGCCCGCTGAACAGCGGCGGGATCAGGCCCAGAGCCAGTGCGCTGATCACCACAACGGGTGTGTACCAGCCGGCAAAGCGGGTGATGAAATTCTCGGTCTTCGCCTTGTTGGCTGAGGAATTCTCCACCAGATCAAGGATCTTGGCCACAGTGGACTCACCGAACGTCTTTGTCGTGCGGACGCGGAGCAGGCCGGAGAGATTCACGCAGCCGGAGATGACGTTCTCGCCCGGCGCGACATCGCGCGGGAGGGATTCGCCGGTCAGCGCCATCGTGTTGAGCGAGGAGCTGCCGTCGACCACCGTGCCGTCGAGAGGGATGCGCTCGCCGGGACGGATGACGATGATCTCGCCGACGGCGACGGATTCGGGATCGACCTTTTCCTCTTTGCCGCCGCGCTCCGCATTGGCGTAGTCGGGCCGGATATCCATCAGCGAGGAAATGGACGCGCGGCTGCGGCCAACGGCGATCTTCTCAAAGAGCTCGCCGACTTCGTAGAAGAGCATGACGAAAACTGCCTCGGGGTACTCGCCGATCACAAGCGCGCCGATCGTCGCGAGCGCCATGAGAAAGTTTTCGTCGAACACCTGGCCGTGCGCGATGTTCCGCACGGCTTTCCAGAGCACCTGCCAGCCGATGATGCCATAGGGGACGAGGAAGCAGAGGAGGCGCGCCCAGCCGCTGACGGGAAGAAGAACGCAGACGATCAGCAGAGCAACGCTGATCAGGATCCTGCTCAGGCTCTTTTTCTCTTTCCCCGTCATATCACAGCTTGATGCGGCAGTCCGGCTCGACTTTACGGCAGAGCCTGACGATTTCCTTCATCAGCTCGCCCTGATCGTCCGACTCTGTCTCGATGGTTATTTTCTGCGTCATGTAGCTTATAGAGCAGCTTTTTACGCCGCTGAGCTTCGCGACGGCGCTCTCCATTTTGGCCGCGCAGCTGGCGCAGTCCAGATCTTCCATTTGATAGGTCTTTTTCATGCTTCTTCCTCCAGATGTTCCTTCGCCATACCGATGATTGTTTTTACATGTTCGTCGGCCAGCGAGTAATAGATGGTTTTCCCATCGCGGCGGTTTTTGACGAGTTTGGCCTGCTTGACGATACGGAGCTGGTGGGAGATAGCCGACTGGCTCATGCCCAGAAGCTCGGCGATGTCGCACACGCACAGCTCGGATTCAAAGAGCACATAGAGGATCTTGATCCGTGTGGAATCGCCGAAAACCTTGAAAAGCTCCGCGAGATCGATCAGCTCGTCCTCCGGCGGCATGCGGCCGGCTACGGCGCGGATCGCGCTCTCGTGAAGACAGAACTGGTCGCAGCGGAAGACGTCCTCGGACTCCATAACAATCCATCATCCTTTCAAATGAGCACATGTTCATATGACTATTATACACGATGCGAGCGTGTTGTCAACCGGGCGGGAGAATATTTTTGGGAAAAAGCGGGGAGAAGTCGGATCGGGGCCACTCCGGCGCGGAAGGACGGCGGAACGGAAGGGCGAAAAAAGGCGCCGCGTTATTCGCGGCGCCTTTGGCACGGTCAGTCTCTGTCCAGAAGGGGAACGTAGTCTTTGTGCTTGAAGAGCGCCTTGTAGGCCGGACGCATGATACGGTTGCAGGTGACGACCTCCTCCAGCCGATGTGCGCACCAGCCGGGAACGCGCGCCATCGCGAACACCGGCGTAAAGAGTTCTGCAGGGATATTCAGCATCGAATAGACAAGACCGGAATACATATCGACATTCGCGCACATGATCTTCTCGCTGCCGGTAATCTCGGCAAACACCCCAGGGGTCAGACGCTCGATGGACTCCATCAGATCCAGCTCCTTGATGTAGCCGGTTTTTTCCGCCAGGGAACGGGCATACTTCTTGAGAAGCACCGAACGGGGGTCGGAGAGGGTGTAGACCGCGTGGCCCATGCCGTAGACGAGGCCGGAACCGTCACCGGCCTCCTTATTGAGCACCTTGCGGATGTAATCGCGCACCTGCCCGTCATCCGTCCAGTCCGTCACGTTTTCCTTGAATTCCTCAAACTGGTGCATGACCTTGCGGTTTGCGCCGCCGTGCTTTGGACCCTTCAGGGAGCCCACGGCTGCGGAAATGGCGGAATAAGTATCCGTGCCCGAGGAGGAGAGGACGCGGCAGGTGAAGGTGGAGTTATTACCGCCGCCGTGCTCCGCGTGCGCGCACAGACACAGGTCGAGCAGCTTGGCCTCCTCGCGCGTGTACTGTTTGTCCGGGCGGATGGCGCGGAGGAAGTTTTCCGCGATGGAGAGGCCCTTGACCGGGCGATGCAGGTAGAGGCTGGCGTTGTCAAAGTAATGGCGCTTGGTCGCATAGGAGTGGGCGATGATCGTGGGGAACTGAGCGATCAGGGAGAAACACTGGCGAAGAATATTCTCCGGATCGTTGCTGTCGGGGTTCGGGTCGGCGGCGTAGAGCGCCAGTACGGCGCGGCCCAACTGATTCATGATGTCACGGGACGGATGCTTCAGGATCATGTCCTCCGTGAAGTTATCAGGCAGAGACATATGATCGTAAAGGTAATTATTGAACTCCTCAAACTGCGTTCGGTTGGGCAGGCTCCCCAGCAGAAGCAGATAGCAGATTTCCGAGAAGCCAAAGCGATCCTCGCGCTGGTACCCGTCGATCAGGTCCATCACGTTATAGCCGCCGTAAGACAGATGGCCCTCCATGGGGACACGCTCTCCGTCGATGATGGAATAGCCGATGACGTTGCCGACTGCCGTGTAGCCCACCATAACGCCGGTTCCGTCTGCGTTGCGCAGGCCGCGCTTGACGTCCACGTTCTCGCGGATCGCCTTTGTTACGAGGGCCGCATTATTCTCAAGGTCGGAGCATAGGTTATGGATGTAGGCGGAGTCATTTTCATAATTTGCAATTATATCTGTCATATTATTCATCTCCTCGTTTGCTTGCACCCATTGTAGCAGAGAGATAATAGCAAGTCAACCAAATATTTAATAAAATTTAATTAAAAACAACTAAAAAAATAATTAGTTCTACCATTAAAATATATGGAAGGAAAATAAAAATGAATTATACAACTGAAATTCCTGCAAAATTGAGGGAATGGAAATGAAACGTGCCGTTTTTGCAGGATGCCTTGCAGCGCTGATTTTGCTGACGGCTCCGGCACTTCTTTTGCATCCCCAGGCGGAAAAAACAGGATCGGAGGCCTCGCAGAGCACTGCCGTACCCGCCGCGACGGAAACTTCTGCCAAACTGGACGAGCCTGCGGGGTACGACGAGACGCACACGATCACAGTGCTGTGCGCGGGCAAGCCGACGGTGATGACGCTCGCCGACTACCTTGCCGGCGTCGTGGCTGCGGAGATGCCAGCCTCGTTTGACGACGCCGCGCTCGAGGCGCAGGCGATTGCATCGAGGACGTTTGCATTGCGGCTGAAGGAGAAGCCAAAGCACAAAGATGCGGATGTGTGCGACGACAGCGCCTGCTGTCAGGCGTATCAGGACAGCGCGGCGGCCGCGGCAAAGCTGGGGGACGGTGCGGCGGTGCTGCTGGATAAGGTTCGCCGCGTGGTGGACGCCACGGACGGAGAGGTGCTGACCTATCGCGGAGCGCTGATCGAGGCGACATATTTCTCCTGTTCCGGCGGCGCGACGGAGTCGGCAGCGGCGGTGTGGGGCTCAGACGTGCCGTATCTCCAGTCTGTCTCCAGCCCCGGGGAGGAAAAATGCAGCCGTTATTCGGACGAGACGGACGTGCCCCTGGAGAAATTTCGTTCCGCCGTGCTGGCAGCGAACCCGTCTGCCGACTTGAGCGAAAATCCCTCCGGCTGGTTTGGCGCGGAACAAAAAACACAGGGCGGCGGTGTCGCGGCGCTGACGATCGGCGGCGTGTCCTTCCGCGGAACGGAGCTGCGGACGATGTTCGGTCTGCGCTCCACGCGCTTCGCGCTGTCCATCGGCCCCGAATCGATCCGGTTCACAACGTATGGGTACGGACACCGTGTCGGCATGAGCCAGTACGGCGCGGAGGCGATGGCGAAACAGGGGAGTGATGCAAAGACGATCCTGCTGCACTATTATACCGGCGCGGAGCTGACAAAAGCGCAATAAAAAAGCTGCTTCGGAAAAACCGAAGCAGCTTTTATGCAAATCTTACAGCAGGCAGAGTACAAAGGTAAGGATGAGGAAGACGGCGGCGATCCACTTGGTGGCCTTTGCCATCTTGGCGTCCCAGGTATGGGCCTTGCCCTTGCTCATGAACGAATCGGCGACGCCGGCGATCGCGCCGGAAAGCCCCGCGCTCTTGCCGGACTGGAACATGACGATCAGTGTCAGCCCGACGGCCAGAATAACCTGAACGATGGTAATAACCAGAGAAAGCGTGCTCATAATTCCTCCAAAATCGTCAAAGACGAGCCGTTCTTGCGGCATACGGCGAGCCGAGATCAAATCCTGACGGATCGCAATTATCAATAACTTAATTATATTACCACAAAAAGGCCGGGATTGCAAGTATGAAAACGTGGGATTTTCACAAAGGCAGATTCTATATTAAAAATGGACAGACGGATAACAAGTCCGCCTGTCCATTTTTTTAGCTGAAGGCCCTGCGGTTAAGCAGCACCAAAGGGGACTAATAGAAAAGCTGCTTTCGGTCAGATGATT